>Ga0256839_1000058_pt1 | contig 137713 bp, 117 predicted proteins | sample 354166metaG_FD_185968 | JGI IMG/M metagenome (GOLD analysis project Ga0256839, IMG submission 185968) | Hydrothermal vent microbial communities from Mid Atlantic Ridge, Atlantic Ocean - 354-166 | ecosystem: Environmental > Aquatic > Marine > Hydrothermal vents | place: Atlantic Ocean: Mid...
CGAATCACCCGAGTCGTCATTCATCCATCAGAGGCCTGCTCCGCTACGCTCCGCAGCCCTCTGATGGGACAAAGGAACGCCACTGCCCTAACATAGGGAGTGGTACAGAATATGGGGGCAGGTCAGGCCTATGAGCAGATTGAGAACGGAGTGCACTATTCGGAGACACGCTACTACGCATCAGTCCCAGTTGTGGTGGGATGGCATACAGGTTTGTATGCAGCGGAGAAGGAAGATATTGAGTTTACCATAGTTTCGCTCGAAGCGCGAAATCCAGACAATGCGCCGGTCCCTGGGGGGTTTCGGGATGAGATGATTCGCGATTTGACGGACCAATACAACTCATCCGGGGAGACAACACTGGGTCGGATTAATAAGGAGACAAATACGATTCATTTTATGCGGGCAATTACGCTTGATGAATCATGCATGGTTTGTCACGGCGACCCTGCGATCTATGACGAGCGAGATGCTGATGGAAACTTCGATGGTAAGGATGCACTCGGATTTCGGTATGAGAATTGGCCAGTTGGATATATGCACGGTGCGTATGAAGTACAGATGCCCTTGGATATTGTGGATGGGCAGGTTGCTGGCTTTTTCAAGAAGGGAATGGTTTTTACGATTCCTTTGGTGATCGTTGCGGGTGGAGGGCTTGTTCTTCTCTTACATCGCATGCTCACGGCGCCACTCAACGGTTTGATTGAACGGCTTCGGGACATTGCCGAGGGGAATGGTGACTTGACTATGCGTGTTGATGAAAGCCGAAGCGATGAGATTGGTGATTTGGGAAGGATGTTTAATCGATTTGTGAATCGTATTCATGACTTGATTGTCTCGTTTTCTGGTGCTTCACAAGAGGTTGCGAGTGCATCGATCGAGATAGCCGCCAGTGCCGAAGAAATGTCCAGTGGCATGCGTGAGCAGAACGAGATGATTACTCAAGTTGCTGCTGCTGTTGAGCAGATGTCGGCGAGTGTTGTTGGGGTGGCGGGCAACAGTGCTGCTGCGGCCGAGAGTGCTGCCGATTCTGGGCGAGTGGCGACGGAGGGTGGAGCGGTTGTCTCGGAGACGATCGATGGGATGGAGATGATTTCCAGAGCGGTGAACTCGACTTCTGAAAGTGTGACGCAGCTTGGTAAGCGTGGGGACCAGATTGGTGAGATTATTGAGGTGATTAATGACATCGCCGACCAGACGAATCTGTTGGCGCTCAACGCGGCAATTGAGGCTGCCCGGGCAGGCGAGCATGGTCGTGGGTTTGCGGTTGTGGCAGACGAAGTGCGAAAACTCGCCGAGCGCACGACACAAGCAACGGAGGAGGTTTCTGAATCAATCCGACTGATCCAATCAGAAACCGAAAAAGCGGTAATTCAGATGAGTGAAGGGACCCAGCAGGTCAAATACGGTGTTGAAAAGGCGACCTCGGCGGGGCATAGTCTTGAGCAAATTGTTTCGGGAGCAGAGGATGTCCGCGTGATGATTGAGTCGATTGCAGCAACGGCCGATGAGCAGGCATCGGTTGCCGATGAGATCAGTAAAAGTATTCAGCAGGTGAGTTCTGTATCTCATCAGGTTGCTCAAGGGACGGCACAATCAGCGGAGGCCGGGGAACAGCTCTCGATGAAGGCCGAGCAGCTTATGGGACTGGTCAAGAAGTTTAAGATCAAGGTAACTGACCGTCGTCAAAGGGATGTTGGGGCACCTGATGGGATGGCAGATAGGCGATCGAAACTGCGATCATAGGTGCGCATTTGGGATGCCCAATGGTGCAGAAACCGGCCAGGTGGGTTGTCTGGTCGGTTTTTTGTGTCATTACCCGTGTGTCATTACCGGCAAATGGCTCGGTGGGGTAAGGGCGAGCGTGTGAATAAGTATCGGACATCGATAACGGTTTTGTCGGCGTGATTTGAATATATCCCCGCGCTTTGCTCGCTTGACAGGGTGGTGATTTGGAAAGTATCAGTGGACAGGTACGAGTTTTACTCGAGAGGATTTCAAACGATGCAACTTCAGGCAACTCATCAACTGACTGGGCTTCTCGGAGCCGTTCTACTTTCCGCAGGTCTTGGAGCCTCGTTTGCCCAGGCCGACCAATCAACCAAATCAGTGGGTTCGACTACGCCTGTTGAAGGTGTTGAAGAGCATGCAGGAGAGCAAGGGAGCGACAGGGTCAAGTTGTCGCCGGAGAAGATGCTGGAAGAAGAGGAGATGGTTGAAGTACGAATCAGTCTGCCTGATGGACGGACGATCGTTCGCCTTGAACCTGTGGGAAAAACCTCGGCGAAACGGACACGGTCGATTGGGTTACGGGTATCGAAGACTTTGCCGGATGGTTCCCGTGTGAGTTATGGTACCAGTGGTGTGACTGGAGGGGGAGGAGCGTCATTTGTGGCGCGATCAGGTGGCGGAGGAAGTCAGGCATCGTCTGGTGGGGGTGGTGGAGGCTCGAGTTTTTCTGCTGGGGGCGCGTTATCGAGTCCGGGCGGTGGAGGGGCAGCGAGGGGGGCTTCGCAGGCATATGCCGGGTTGGGCGGTTTGGATGGGGCAGACAATGCCGAATCTTCATCATCGTCGGGGCGTGCAGTCCATACGATTGGTGATCCGATCTACAACGATGATGGGGCAGTTGGTGGGCAACGCGTTGAATTCCATGGGGCAGGAATGGGGGCAGCGGTGATCGGGAATACGGTGTATTTCATTGGTGCCGAAGTTGTGCAGGCCGATCAGCCATTCGAAATTATTGATGGGACACGGATTGGTTCGGATTCGGTGATGCAGATTGAGCGGAATCAATCCAGCGGGGGGGATTTGATGAGCTCGTGGAATACTGCGGGGAGCCCAATCAAGATCGATTTTGCGTCGGGTACGGTGGTTGATCTTGTGATGCTTTCGCTACCGGCCGACGCCAACAACCCGGTTCGGGAACAGCGTACTTGGCGGGTTCGGATTCGGTGAGTTCTGAAATTTACTTTGCCATCCTCTGGGTTGATGGGGGCGGATTTGGCTTGTCTTATCGTGAGCAATGAAATTTTGATCGTAGGCAATCGGCTTCGTCCAGTTTTCTGGGCGTTTTTTAATCTGATGGAAGAGGGATGAGATCAAAAAAGATGTGAATTATGGGGTGTTGTGTCGATCCAACGGATTCTTGTGGTCGTAGGATCGGGTGCGTTGCGACCTGCGCGGCGTGTGGGGGTGTTTTGTGGGGATATTTTATTTCCTAAATGGAAATAGGGGTCTCAGTTTCGGAGCGCATTCTCTGCGCGTCTCTTGTTTGATTTGATCCCTAGACTGTTCGGGAAGAGTTCCAAAGAGGCGGTGTCGATTGGCCGATAGATGAGTGAGAGTACACCCCTGAGGGTGGGTGCGCGGTCTTGGTTCCATTGTGATGGTTCAGTTGATCGAGTTGTGCATTTTTGAGGACCAATATCCAGACCATCATGTCCACGATAGAATCTCAAACCAGATCATCTGCGATTATCAAGTCGATCCGATCGATGATTGTGCTCTATGGGGCTGTCCGTTCGGGTTCATTGGCGCGAGGTGTTGAGCGGAATCTGCTTGATTTGCCTCTGGTTTCGGGGACGATCGCAGCCCATCATTTGGCCAACGCCAATGCCTGTGCTCGTCGGTTCGGTTTGGATGACTTTGAGATGCGGATATTGCTTGATACGGAGAGCGTTCCTCCGAAGGCGAATCCAGAGGCTGAAGATGTTCGTTATGTCATCGAGCAGGATGCTTCCCCGATCCGTGGTGTGGCAGGCGTATTGTCTGATGCGACCAAGGAGATGGGGGACGATGATTACATCATTGTGACATCGGGGGCTCAGGTTTATCTTGAGTCATTAAGTGATCTGGTGCATGCGATGGCAAAGAAGGAGGCGGATGTTGCGTTGGTATCCTCGAGTGACGGGGCTCCGGTTGGGGTCTGGCTCATTCGGTGTGGGGTGCTTAAATCGGTCAAATCGATTGGGTATGTTGATCTCAAAGAGCAGGCGCTCGATGCGTGGAAGTTTGATCATAAGGTCTGTGTTGTCGAGCGATCGCGCGCGTATGTTCTTTCAATTCGATCGCGGATGGAGTACATCAATGCGATTCGTGCAGAAACCCTCGGGTTTGGTTCTGGCTCAACGATTGATGAGGATCCCTATCGGGAGGATTGGGAGAGTGCTTTTTCGATTATTGAACCAGGTGCCAAAGTTGGCGAAGGCGTCATTTTGCATGATTCAGTTGTTTTGGAGGGGGCAACGATCGGCAAGGGGGCGGTGATCGTTCGCTCAGTGATTTCTTCACGAGGTGTTGTTGCTCCTGGGGCAAGGGTTATTGATCAGGTTCTTACCGGGGTAGCCAAGAAGGTGCGGGGATGATGCGTGTAGGTTCACTGAGATATGGGTGGGGTATTGGGCATGTGATGATGATCGCAGTGCTTGTTGCTGCTGCGGTTTTTGCAACTTTTACGCAATGGAAAGACATCACACTCATTGCAATGAAGGATGAAGAATCGAGTCATATCTTCCTTGTTATTCCTATTGCTATTTGGCTGGTCTGGATCCGGCGTATTCGGTTTCGTCGGTGTCCACCTCGATCGAGTTGGGTTGGTGTGGTACTTATTTTAGCCGGTTATCTACTTGCGAGTGTGAGTTTTAGCGAGTCTGTTCAGTTCGAGGCAGGTCTTCATGGCGGGGCGGTTTTGATGCTCGTTGGGGCGATTACGACGGTGGTCGGGGTCCAAGTGATGGCTAATTTTGCCCCGGCAGTGCTGATTTTGGGTTTGCTTGTGCCGATTCCGGGCATGATTCGCCTTGCGATTGCAGGGCCTTTGCAAAACGCAACCGCACGGGTCACCACGACTTTGCTCGAGACGATGGGATTTTATGTTGAACGATCTGGGAATTTGGTGAATATCAATGACATGCCCATTGCGGTGGCCGAGGCATGCAATGGAATGCGGATGGTCTTTGCGCTGGTACTTGTTTCATACGCGTTTGCATTCACTGTTCCTTTGCGAAACTCTGTTCGATTGATGATCTTGTTGTTGAGTCCGGTTGCTGCGATTATCTGTAATGTGATTCGATTAGCTCCGACGGTGCTTCTTTATGGGTATGCCCCGCCGGAATATGCAGATAATTTCCATGACATTTCGGGATGGTTGATGCTTCCGGTTGCTTTTTTGATGCTCGTGGGTGTTACACGGGTGTTGCGATGGGCATTGGTTCCCACATACCGCTTTACTCTTGCGACGCAATCTTCATAAGGGTGGTTTGATTTGCTTGCCCGACTTGCCATTCCGTTTGCGTTGATCACCATGGTCGTGATTGGTGTTTTGCGTGTTGATCCGGGCAATAAGGTGGAGGTTGATGCGTATCACGAGCGTGTGGCTCAGGTAATCAACGAGATGCCAGTGGATTTTAATGGTTGGGTTGGCCAGCAGGTTCCACTTCCACAGTCGGCAATTAAGTTGCTTGACCCCAACGCGCTTGTGGCTCGGCAGTATTTTAATGCAGAGAAGAATCTGACAGCGACACTATTGATCGTTCAATGTCGTGATACGCGTGATATGGCGGGTCACTATCCGCCTCAGTGTTATCCTGCGAGCGGATGGATGGAGTTTGAAGAAAACTTGGCACAGATGTATTCGTTGGAAGATTACACTCTTCGTAAGTATAGATACCATCGGATTACGGGGCAGATGGAGCGAGATATTACAGTGTATAGTCTTTTTGCTCTTCCAACTGGCGAGCTCACCACCTCGATGCGTGATGTGCGCCGTTTGGGAGCAAATTATGATTATCGTAAATACGGTGCTGCCCAGCTTCAGGTTGTAATCGGTGGGGATGTGGACCCCACAGACCATGACTGGATTCTCAACGAAATGATTCAGATTGCTCGTCCATCGATTGAAATGGTTTTAGATGCTCACCCTGATCGGGTGCACAGTGAGGAAGGTGCACCATGAGTGCAAATCAAATAGACTGGGATGCAGGGCAAGAGCAAGGGCACATGAATCCGCTTGTGATGGTTCACCGTTTGTTGCGTGGGAAATATATTTGGGTATGTCCGCTTGCAATCATATTTGGTTTGCTGGGAGGTGTGCTTGGGTACATGTCGCAGGAACCTCAATATAACAGCGCTGGGCAGATTCGTATTCAGCCTTCGTTGCCCAAGGTGCTTTTTACAACCGAGCAAAGCACTGCGACGCAAATGTTTTCGAGCTTTGTCAACACGCAGGCCGAGTTGATTAAAAATCCTGAGGTAATTCAGCGGGCGCTCGAGAGCGATGAGTGGAAAGCGGTGAGTCACTTTTCGGATATTAAATCGGTGTACGATGTTCGGAAGGCTCTCAAGGTAAAAACAAATCGAGCAGCCCAGCAGATTATTACAGTTTCTTTCAATGACGAACATCCTTTAGTTTCATCAACTCTTGTTGGAGCGGTGATGGATTCGTACATTATGCAGTTTAAGAATGAGGGGAGTATTGATATCCCTGAGATTCGGAAAATGCTTGAGAATCGCGAGGCCAATTTAATTGCTGATCGCGATAATTTTGATGCCCAAATATTGGCCATCGCTGGGCGATATCGTACGGAGAATCTCGAGCCTTTGGTACTCAATGCGCTCAATACCATTCATCAACTCGAAGCCCAGCGAGAGGTGCTCATTGACCAGAAGTCACGGTACGAACAGAGGATGAAGATTGACGATGATAATTCTGAACCGTTGACTCCGGAGCAGGCTGCCGAAGATGATCCAATGATCGCCGGGTATCTTGCACGGAAGATGGAGCTTGAAGAGGCCAAAGACGAGATGATGGTTGCTGAAGGACTTCGTGAGGGGCATCGCGATGTTCAAAGGCTCACTTCAATGATCGCGAATAATCAACAGCGAATTGACGCAAGACTCAAAGAGCTTCAATCAGGGGAAGAGTCGCTTATTTTGGTTGATGATGACGGAAACCCACTTCCATCCATTGAAATCATCAACAGCAAAATTGCGAAATTGGATGCAATGCTTGAAAGTGCCAAGAACAAATCAAAGAAACTTTTTGAAGATAGTGTTGATTTACGCGATTACCGTGCCAAGCGTGCGGACAAGCAGGCATCGATTGCTCAGGTGACCCAGCGATTAGATCAGATTGACACTGAATCAAAGGTGAAAGATGCTGAGCAGATTACAGGCAAGATCAGTATTGTTGGGCGTCCAATTACACCGTTGGAACCGACTTCTGATCCGCGGATAAAGATGGCGGGTGTGGGGTTTATTGGGGCAGGTTCGCTACCGGTACTGGTGGTGCTTGCATTGGCGTATTTCGGTCACCGCATTGAATATTCAGACGATGATGTTCTTTCCGGGGCAAGCAATGGCATCATCGGGATGTTACCCGATTTGGGAGATTCACTGGCGGATAAGGAGCTTGCCGATGCGTCGGCTTTTGCGGTTCATCAGATTCGGTCACAGCTTCAGATCAAGAACCATCTTGGGGAGTCGCGGGTTTATGGGGTGACGAGTCCGGCGCCTCAAGATGGCAAGACGAGCATGATTATTGCGATCGGACTGTCATTTGCCGAGAGTGGGGATCGAACTTTGCTCTTGGATCTTGATTTCATCGGCCGTGGTTTGAGCGTGCACTTTGGGTATCCCAATGCACCGAGCTTGGCCGAATCGCTTGAGTCGCGGGATACAATTGATTCGCTGATTCATGAGACGGAGTTTGATGGTCTTTATGTTCTTCCTGCAGGGTTTGGAGATGACGAGCGTGTGAGTCGGCTTTCGCCACGGTCGGTTGATGCGCTTATTTCACACTTACGCACGAAATTCGACACGATTTTGATTGACAGTGGACCCATCCTTGCAAGTGTAGAAGCATCATTCGTGGCACCTCAAACGGACGGAATGATCTTGGTTGTTGGTCGTGGGCAATACAAGCCACTCGTCAAGAAGACGATTGATTATGTTCACGCACTTGAGGGTAACATCGTCGCTACTGTTTTTAATCGGGCATTAGCTCAAGATTTGCGTCAGTCATCCAATAGCATGTCTGTGCATTTTTCGAGACAGATTTCGCGTCAGCAAGAAGCAGTTGATGGGCGCCCTAGTATGCGTATTGGGCCTGTTGCGGGTGCGTTATTTCGCGCAAAGGATACGCCGACCAATGTACCTGTGAGTAAGGGTGCAGAGTCATGATTGCTCAGCAGCTTGATGATTCGGTGCACACGCTTTGGGGTTTGACTCCGGTGCAGCTTCATGCTCGGTTTTGGAAATCTCGTGGGATTCAGGTCGTGCCCAACGGCTCGCCTGGAATCGAGATTGACAAAGGGGCCGAGCTCTACCTTTTGGTGAGCCGATCGCAGCTTGTGGTGATGCCTTTGACCAAACTTCTCGAGATCATGTGCTGGCTCAATCCGGATTTGCTGATGATTCGGCTCGCTGAACGGGCGGATCGAGACTATCGGGAAATTGTTGATGCGCGTCCTGATGGCCATTTTTTACGGTTTCGGCGGGTGTATGAAGCGAGGAAAAGCCAGCGACAATCTCGTGTCGGATTAACCTCAAATCCAGATTTGGCGCTCGATTGGGCATCGATGGAAGATGCGGATATGCCATGGAGGAAGCTGCGAGACATTGTTCCGCCAGACCTTTGCGCCGGGGTACGATCCCAAGGGCATGTGTATAACCAAGAATCGGATATCGAATGTGCCCGATTTGTTCAGGATCTCGCTGGGCAGTGGAAGCATCCGCTTTCGACCATTTCGCGTGTAGAGCGCATTGGCAAGGAGAGTTGGGAGGATATTGATGCGAACCCGACCAATCCTGAGGCACTCACCGGACCGATTTGGATCGGGGCTGGGCGTTCGATTCCTGAGGGAAAATCTGGCGTTGGGCCCGCGGTGCTCTGGGATGATCCGGCAGTGCGTCCGGTTCCCGATGAGGTCGAGTGGAAAGATATCGAGGCAGTCCAGGTTCGTCCAGAACGGCGGATTGATGAAGCGGCGACCTATACTTCGAGTGCGTTCAAACGCGTGTTTGATATCGTGTTTGCAGTCTTGGCGTTGATGCTGACGCTTCCTTTGTATCCGTTTATTATTCTTGCGATCTGGATCGAGGATCGGTCGCCGATCTTCTTTGCCCATACGCGTGAATCGAACCATGGGCGGGAGTTCGGATGCCTTAAGTTTCGGACAATGTATCGCAATGCTGAGGAGATGAAGGCGGAGTTGGCATCTCAGAACAAGGCAGATGGGCCTCAGTTTTTTATGGAGAAGGATCCACGGATCACGAAGGTTGGCAGCGTGCTGCGCAAGCTCCAACTCGACGAGTTGCCTCAGTTTTTCAATGTGCTCATGGGACACATGTCGGTCGTTGGTCCGCGTCCAAGTCCGTTTTCTGAGAATCAACTTTGTCCCGGTTGGCGTGAAGCCAGGCTTAGTGTTCGTCCGGGGGTGACGGGGCTATGGCAGGTTCGGCGAACACGATCAGATGGCGCAGATTTTCAAGAGTGGATACGGTACGATATTGAGTATGTGGAGCGAGCAACCTTCATGCTCGATCTTTATATTATCTGGAAAACAATTGCAATGGTCTTCTCTGCGCTCGCTCGCAGGTGATTCAGAAAGGTTTACATGGCGCTCAAACCAAGAACATTCCGGCGGGTTGTTCTCATCGGTTCACTTGTGAGTATCATGGTGACGCTTGCATTTGGATACTTTGTGGTTCGGCCTTGGCAAAAACATCGCACGGTTGATTCGATGCTTGCCGAGGGGATGGCTGCTGCCCAAGAGGGCGATCATGTGAACGCGACGGTTCTCATAGGGAGGTATTTGAACCGAACGGATGATCCAGACCCGGAAGTACTTCTTACTTTTTCTCGGTCAAGAGTGAAGTACCAGTCGAGTGACTTTGGGCATATTCGGGTGGCGATTCAGACTTATCGTTCGTATTTGGCTTTGGTTCCCGACGATGTGAAAGTCGCCAAAGAGCTTCTTCCTTTGTTCAATTTGGCAGGGATGCATCTTGACGCCAGGGAGCTTGCGCAGACATTGCGGACGGAGCATCACGATACTTCTCTTGAAGTAATCCGTGAAGAAATTGATGCCCGCGCAGAACTCGACGAGGATGACCCACTTATCGAGCAACTCTTGGTGATGAGCGTCGAGCATCCCGATGCGAGGTTTCGTGACTTGTTTCGTTATTTGGGTTGGCTTGCTCATGCTGATCGGCGTGATGAAGCAAAGAGTTTTATCAACGCAAGGCTTGCGTCGGATCCGAACAATGTTGATACCAGACTCGCAGCCCTTTGGGGGCAAATTACCGGAGGAGATGAACTCAGTATTGAACTTATCGATACCTATGTTCAAGAACTCTGCACATTGCTCGGGCTTGATTCACAAACAAAACAGTGGAGTGCTGAGCCAACATTTTTGACCACTGAGATGACGATATTTGTTGACAAGCTATTCAACGGATTTCGCAGGCCAGACCTTTCGTTGGCAGTCCGGCTTGCCTCGGCGAAGGTTATAGGCGATACCGATAGCATGATGTGGGCAGCACGCAGACTTTACTGGGCAGGTGACCTTGAGATGCTTGCCCAGCTCACAACTCAAAATGCATCGGATGAACCTGTTCCTGATGTGCTGGGATATCAGATTCTTGCCCTCCGACAGAGTGGCGACGAGGAGTCGGAATCGAGTTTACGCTCCGAGCTCGATACGATTGAGCTTGATTTCCGGGCCAAAGCATGGAGTCACCTCTTTGAGGGATTGGATTTGCTTGAGGAGGATGAAACCGTCCTTGCTCGGGCCAAGGTGAAGAAGGCGCTGGCACTATATCCCGTTGAGCCTACTTTCTACCTCGTCTCGGGGGATGTATTTGCGCGTCATGGGAGACTTGCTCAGGCGCATGAGCAATGGGTACAGGCGCAGGAAATTGTCTCGGAACTCGTTGGGAGGATTGGGTGGCTGGACCCATCGATTAGGATGATCAATGCCTATGCCAAGGCAGGGCGCCTGTCCGAGGTACTCGATGAAGTGAACCGACTCGTTGAAATTGCGCCTGAGAACCCGGTTTCCACGATGATCTGGTTGCGTTCATATGCGTCGCTTGCAAGAAATAACGAGCTTGATCGCTCGGCAACCCAGAGTATCCTGCTTCGTTTTGAAGAAGTTCGATCGGCGCTGTCCGCAGAGCAGCAGGCGGTGATTTCGCCTCAGATTGCGACACTCTATGCGTCAATTGGTCAAGACGACGATGCCCGGGCGGTGCTTACCAGCGCGCTCTCGTCTTCGCCTGACGAGCAAGTGTTGCTTGACCTTCTCGAGGTGGACCAGCGTTATCGACTTGGAGTTGCCCAATCGGTGGACATCAACACCGACGCGTTGGTGCTTTCTTCGCCTGATCGTGCGCTAAGGCATGCGCTCAATATTTTTGCAAAAACCCAGGAAATTGAAGCTGGGCTTGCAATTGTCGAAGAAGGTGCGCAGTTGGCGGACGAGGAGAAGTCGTATGTATGGGCATTGGCGCGTGCCCGGTATCTTGATGCGGTTGAAACTTCCGAGACGGAGGAGCCTCGGGCACCACAAGCGTGGTTGGATTTGCGTAGAGCGTATCCTGATGGCATTGATTTGTTGTATCAAATTGTCGAGTCGAATGCAATTGGAAGAAATTTGGAACTTGTCAATGAGCTTATCAATGAGATTGTTGACAAGACATCGACAAGTGGTCAGACGCTTCCGTCGCGTTTGCGTCTTGCCCGGGCTTGGGCGATTATGAGCACGGGGGGCCAAGGGCACCCTCCGGTGAAATCAATGCGAGATCAGGCGATCGAGATTGTTCGATCGGTCGTGGCCAGCGAGCCTGAGAATATCAAAGCGCGCAATATGCTTGGACGCTTACTGGCGATGAAACCGTCGCCAACTTTGAGTAATCCTGAGGATCTCTTTGAGCCTGACATCAAGGGGGCAGTTGAGCAGTATGTGACGATTTCACGCCAGCTCAAGGGGCGGGTTGCCCAGCAGTATTTGCTTGAAGCAATTGATTTGAGCTTTGAATACGATGATGAGGACGAGGCAAGACAGTACCTGATCGAGTTTGATTCAAGATTTCCGAATGATTTTGATGCGCTTCCTCATGTGGCGCGTCGTTTTGAGAATATCAATGAACTTGATTATGCTGCTGAAATTTATAGCCGAATCTATCAGCATTCGGACTCAGTCAGGGAGAAGGTTGATGCGGGGCTTTCATTGATTAATGTTTATAGTGCACAAAATGAGCGCAGGCTTGTTTTGGCGTTGTTGAAGGATCTTCGAGATGAGCCCAAGATGGATGCGGATCAGCTTCTTGATTTGGCATCGCTGCACGCCCGGAATGGATACAGACCCGAAGGGGATCTACTTGCCCAGAGTGGTGAGCGCTATGGGCTCGACTCGATTGAAGCAAAAATGGTCTATGCCAAGTACGTCGGGGCGTTTATTTCAGGGGAGGCATTTGAAACAGCACTCAAAGAGGCGATTGCGTTTGATCCGACCAACGAGGAGGCGTGGACGCTGCTCATCCAGCGCCTTGTCCGTGCACAACGGTTTGATGAAGCCCAAGAGGCAGTTGGTTTGGCTCTTGCTCAGTTGCCTGAGAGTAAGGGGCTGCGTGCGTTGTCTGTGTTGGCCCAAGGGGAGCTTGAGTCTGCTTCAGTGTTGTTTGAGACCGGTGCCATCGAACCCAACGACTTTGTTCGCGAGGCGGTTGATCGAGTTGATGCGTACATGGCTGGGAAGGGGAATGCGACGGCCGACGAGCAGATTTCCATGCTGATTTCAATGCTCGATCGGTTCCCTGATTTTCCACCAGTCCAACGGTTTGCGCTGAGTGAACTCGACAATACCGGGCTCAATCCTGTCTTGGTCGCAGAGTATGCTGATCGAGCTGCTCGGAAGATGCCTGGCGATTCGTTGATTATGGGGATCGCGGGCCATGCGTATCTAAGAGCTTCGAAACCGAATGATGCGTTGCGCATCGCTCGGCTTTGGCGTGCCAATGTGTCTGGGTCGCCTCTGGAGCCTGATTTGATTACTGCGCAAGCGATGATTCGTCTCAAAAATTATGAGGAGGCAGCGAGTACGATCAGGCCTTATGTGCTCGGGGCGATCGAGAAGCCAAATAAGGAGTTGAATGCATCGATTCTCCATGTCTATTCGCATGCTCAGCTTATGCAAGGCGAAGACCCACAGGTCACTGCCGATCGACTTGCACCATTGCTCGAAGGAAAGAATCCTTTGGCAAAGCGGGTTTGGTTGAATCTTGCGATGGGGTCAGTGCCTACGCATGAGGAGGCTGCCCGTTGGATCGAACGCTTAACTTCGTATGCAACGCCCGAGGACATACCGGCCATTGCCAATGCTTGGCTGGGGATCATTGAGCGTTTTGATGATCCGCTTGCTGAGTATGCACAGGTGGCGATTGAGTTATTCGAACCAATTGTGGACTCTGAGCCTGAGAACCCGTTGTATATGGGGACCCTCGGACGTTTGTACTTTGAACTTTCGCAGATGACTGAGGATCAAACCCAGGAACAGGATTTACTCAAAAAGGCAGCGGGAATAATGGAGCGGGCGGATCAGGTTGAGCCTGCGAATCCTGCGTTCCTTGCTCAGTCTGCGATGTTTGAGATGCTCGCGAATGATCTCCCGGCTGCCGAATCCAAGTATCGTGAACTTCTTGTTCGGGATCTGCCCCCCGGTCGTTTTCTTGGCACGGTTCTCAATAATCTCGCGATGCTTATCGAGCGCCAGACGAAAGATACTCAGAAGCTCGAGGAGGCGTTTGAACTGAGCGTGCGAGCGACTGGTATGTTTGAGGATCCCGCATTCTGGGGGACTCGAGGGTGGGTTGCGTTGGCATTGGACCGATTAGATGAGGCAGAATCATCATTTCGTCAGGCAGTGGGCCAGGACGGCGATAGACTCGAGGGCTGGGCCGGGCTTGCCATTGTTCACTACCAGCTTGGTTCGTCACGAGCCGATGATGCGGCGGATTCGTTCGGGCGGGTCGTAGAGCTCATGAATGCAGCGTCAACTCCAATTGATGATGACCTGATCGATCGGCTCAAAAATCAAGGCGATGAGCAGTGGACTTCTGTTTTGGTCCCATAATGAGACCATAATGTGGGATGGTATATTTGTGAGAGAGGTTATATTGCCAGCCTTCACCGTTAGTGGAAGGGGCGTGCGTGTGTAAGGCCAGGATCACGGTTGGTGGTATGGCATAGGGCGTAGACAGACAATGGCCAAAATGGGCTGTTTTCGATGAGGTGACGGGGGCAGAGACTCCGAATCATGGTCAAAACGGATGAGATATGCATCCAATAACCATAGATCTGAAGCAGGTTTTGAACCAAAATACGGTAACGGGGTGAAAAATACAAGATTTTTCTTTCTCTTGGGGTTTTATCCTGTGGTGGGTAAAAAAGCTGTGCTATAGTACGGGCGTTGTCGTGCGTTGTAGAGGGCGTGGCGACTTGGCGACTTGTTGGGGCTGGTCGCTGCCGGTTTATGCAGCAGAACGGTTTTGGAAATAGAATTTGGAAAAGAAAATCCATTTCACAGAGTGAGCGCTTTTGTTTCGGTAAAGCGACAGTATCAAAAAGGATTGAGGGAAGTAAAAATGAAGAAGTGTACAGTAGTTGTTGCAGCGGTTGTTGCTGCATCGTCCGGGTTGGCTTTTGCGCAGTTTGATGCGTACTACGATGGAAGCCAGAGCCGACTCGTTGGTGGGGCATTTGATGTCACTTGGGCTTCTGCGGGCACCTATGATGGTGTGGCGCATTCAACAGGTGATCTGATCGGTACCTATGGTGCTGGGAGTCTTGCATACACCTATGATGGCCCCGGTGATCGCGGTGCTGGACAGTATGCTGATGGTTCTTTCAACGGGTTCTGTATTGAGCTCCAAAGCATTGCTGGTGGAACACGCACCTACGATGTGATCGAAATCGCGGATGCTCCAAATCCTGCGCCAGGTCTTGGTGGCGATGGATACGACATTCTTGATCAGATTGAAGTCAAAGCCGTTGTTGCTGCAGCGATTGATTTGGGATGGATCAACAACGATCTTTCTGCATCTGGTGCCGTGTCCAACGGTCAGCTTGCTGCGATTCAGGGGATGATCTGGACAATGGTCTTTGATGATGCTGTGGTTACGGCAAACTATGGGTTCGTTGCCGGATACATGCAGGATATTCAAGACCGAATTGACTTCATGGAGCTCAATGGCATGGGTCAGAATGTCGCAGGTCTTCGTGTGATGGCCAATGCTGATTCTCAAGACCAGCTCTATGTTGTGCCACTTCCACCAGCTGCATTCGCAGGTCTTTTGACACTCGGCGGGCTTGGTGGTTTCTCACGGCTTCGTCGCCGATAAGAAGCTCGACTGTTTGTAAGCGACCGTTTTAAACTTTTACGGGAGAGGTAGTGCCTCTTCCGTTTTTCTTGCGCACCACATGAAGACCGATGTGCGAGCGGCAGTAGAGCAGGCTTATTTATGCTGACTCAGAAGTCTCGTGTTTGTTGGGTAGAGATCGCATCGAGTACCTGGTGAAGGTGCAAAGTCCAAGATCCGAGCGACCCCAGCAGATTGGTGGAATCGACAATGTCGAGTGTTGAGTAGCTCGGACGGGGTGCGGGGCGGGGGTAGGTGTCTGAGTTGCATGGGAGGATTTTGCATTCGAGGTCGGCGTACTTGACGATTGCGCGGGCAAAATCGAACCAGGTGCATTCGTCATTGTCGGTGAGGTGCCAGAGGCCTTGGGCGCCGTTGAGATAGAGGGCCAATGAAGACTGGGCAAGGTGCTGGGCACTTGTTGGTCGCCCACGCTGATCGTTGACGACGCGGAGCTCGGTGCGAGATTGGGCAAGATTTCTGATGGTGCGCACAAAGTTTGATCCCCACGGGGCGTATACCCAGCTTGTGCGGATGAGGATATGTGAAGCATCTGATTGTGCGAGGAGTGATTCGCCGAGGGCTTTGGATCGCCCATAGGCGTTGATTGGGTTAATTGGCGCGTCAACGGGGTAGGGTGTGTTGGCATCACCTGAGAACACATAGTCGGTGGAATAGGTGATCAGGGTCGCGCCATGCTGGTCGCACTGCTGGGCGATTTCTGCAACGGCGTGGGCGTTGGCCCGTGTTGCGTTTTTTTCGTCGGATTCGGCACCGTCGACATCTGTCCACGCAGCAGCGTTGACCACGAGGTCGTATTGAGCATCGAGACAGTGTTCGATGGATTGCGGATTCATCAGATCAAACTTGGGGCGAGCGATGCCGCAGCATTCGATTTGAAGTGTGTTGAGGTGCTCTATCCATGATCTTCCGACCATGCCAGTGGAGCCGAGCACAAGCACACGCTTTGGTGGTGGGCGCAATTCAGAAATGGATTGGGTTGCTCGAGCCATTATTTGTGTTCAACTTCCCATGGAAACCCCGGGAAGGCGTCTGGTGAGACGCGTTCTTCGTCGGGTGCTTGGGGGTTGTAGTGATGGGTGACATAGTAGAGCAGTCCGGCTTGGGTTGGGCCAACGGTGGCAGCTCCATGCCAGAGCGGTGGAGGGATGACCACGGTTCCGGGTCGTTTTTCACCAATGACGATCGACCATGCTTGGTTCGTCTCTTGATCGTAGATTCCAACCTTGAGATGCCCGATGAGCCCCATCCAAAAATCAGTCTGAAGTTGGTGGCGATGCCAGGCTTTGATGACGCCGGGGTATTGCACAGAGAAGTTGACTTGTCCTTGCGGGCCCATCACGCCTTGAAGCTGATTCATCAGCGACCATCCTCGGTCGTCGGTGTAATGCGAAGTCGGCACGAACACGGGTACATTTTGGGCCTTGGCGACCTCATGGGCTTCTTCCAATGGGATGTTTAGGTATTGGGGTTGATGTATATTCATGCGGTGTACCTTGTTGTTTAGATTGGGTGTGCTGATTCTATGGGCGGGAAGGCGGTGATGGGGGCATCGCAACTTGGGATTGCCTTTGATGGATCCGTATGGTGTGTTGCCATTGTTTGGCCTGAATTGCGACGGATGCGATCACGCCAATCCCAATGATATGCAGAGGGGTATAAAATGCGTTGAGCATCATGTCAATCGAGAAAATACATATTCCGAGCATGATTCCAACGGCTGGTGCCCAAAGTGCAGAGGTGATCGCGCGTCCTTTGATTCTATAGATCATGAGCAAGCTTGGAAGTGCGGACATGGCGAGGAATGAGATGAGACCCACAAAGCCGTAGACCCCGAAAATGATGGTGGTCAGGCCATCAACGGCTCTGGCACTTCCGTCTTCTGCATCAACGGGTCGGTTTCGGCCATACCCACCCCAACCAAAGATTGGTTTTTTTAGTGCGTGCTGGGAGAAGCTGACTTCTTGAGCGACCCGGGCCTGAAGCGATCTTGCTCGATCTGGGTCATATGATTCGATGGCTTCAAAGATGAGGTCTGGGGACCAGACATTTGAGATCCGGACGCCGAGGTAGATCGATGGTGCAAGTATCAAGGCAACCAGTGCAATACGGAGTCCAGTTGTGCGGACAAAAATTCCTGTTGCGGTGGTACCTGCGAGGAGGATGATGGCGCCTAAAGATCGAGAGAGGATGTTGGTGACCAGTATAATTGCAGTGAAGAAAGAAATTGGCAGGTTGAAAATTTTAATTTGTTTGGATGCCGTGATCCAAAGCCACATTGCGACGGCTCCTGATGTGGCAAACCAGAGTCCAACTTCGAGCCCGTGTCTCATGAAGAGCATCGGTCGATAGCCACCCAAGCGTGCGGTCATGTGAAATGGGGATGCCCGATATCCGTAGATTTGATTATTGAGCTGTGGGCTCATTCGTGATTCCCACAGGGCCATGGGCACCGCGAATAAACCAGCGAAAACGAACCAAATTGCGACAGCTTTAACATCGTTGGGATTTCGGATATAGACTCGGCCAAGGAGATACGGGACACCAAAGAGGAAGGTATTGGCATAAGTTCCCGATATTCCATCGTAAACCCCGAGCCCATTGGTGATCGAGGTAGGGAGTGGGGCAAGGATGTAGATGAGGATTGGAAGGTCAATGAGCTTTGGTCTGAACTTCATCAACCCGGCGGAGTTTGAAATCAGCAGGCCCAAGAGGAGAGCGTAGGCAACAGAATATTCCTTCGTGAACATTGGAAGTCCGGGGAGATTGATCCCGCGCACTGGTGGGAGGAAGAGCCAGCCGACGACAATGGTTGCCATGACGCCTTTGACGCCCCGGAAGATGATCATAATCAGCGGGCCAAAGAGCAAGAAAAGAAACAGCACCGCGAGAACAAATTGATTACCTTGCATGGGGAATGTCCAGGTGCCGGGGGCATGGGGTCAGAGGGTGAATCGCTGGCGCTTGGGTGGGCGAAAAGTTCTTGCGTGCTCGATGGTTGGGTGCGTGATCGTGTGCCATATGCGGCGTTCCTCGTGATCTTGGAGGTATATCGGCGATATGAAACAAGGTCTTGCAAGAATCGTATAGGATTTGAGCGTCGCAAGAGGGGTTCAGGTCAGGTATCTTTGGTTTGATCGTCCAAAGGCACATCGAAACATGCGTACCGATCATGAAGAAGGTGGGAATGGACGATATACTGCTGGATTCTGGCAAGAAATTGGCGAATCTCTATGAGAAAGACCTGGGCGGATCGTAGGGGCTGGTAGACATACCGAAATCACTCGCAAATGAAGAAAATCAACCAGGAACATCGGCGATGAAAGAGGGAGCAAAGAACTCGATTCAGCAGATGCGCCAACTTGCGATCATTGTGCTCAACTACAAGACCCCCGGGTTTGTGGTCGATTGTCTGCACTCGCTCAATGGGCAGATTGATCCTCAAACACAGGAGGTCATCGTTGTGGACAATTGTTCGGGTGATGACTCGGTTATTGAGATCGAAAAAGCGATCGAATCCGCCGGGTGGGGGAGCTGGGCACGGGTGGTACGCTCGCCGGTCAATGGCGGGTTTGCAGCGGGGAACAATGTCGGGATCAAGGCATCCAATGCCAAGGTGTGCCTGTTGCTCAACTCTGATACAATTGTGCGCGATGGTGCGATTGAAACTTTGATGCGGACACTTGATGAGCATCCCGAGATCGGGATGATTGGGCCTCAGCTTGAATGGCCAGATGGGACGCATCAGATATCAACATTTCGATACGGTACGCCGATCACGGAGATGATCTATGCCTCTCGTTTGGGGATCATCGAACGAGTATTTCCTAAGCATGTTGTTGCCCGTGAACTCCATGCGTTTACCATCGGGATTGATTGGATCAGCTTCGCATGCGTTGCGATCCGGCGGGAGGTTTTTGAAGCAGTTGGGCTGCTTGATGAAGGTTATTTTATGTACTTTGAGGATGTGGCACTGTGCCGAAGGGCGACCAAGGCGGGGTTTGTGATTGGGTATCAGCCCGATGCCCGTGTCGTGCATTTGCGGGGTGGATCGTCACCGGTCAAGGAACAAACCCGTCAGCGCAAACGCCGACCGGCGTATTACTACGCAGCCCGTTCGCACTACCTTCGCAGCTTCTATGGGGTGTTGGGGCACATCCTTGCGAATTTGCTCTGGATGACCGGGTGGACGATTGGGGCATTGCGAGGACGGACTGGGGCGGTTGCCCATGAGTATATTGATATCTGGACATCACCAAAGCACAGGGTGCCGATCGGGAACAGCTTGGGTGGAGGGGATGATGGATAAGCGCCAGCACTCAACACTCGAAGTTCGGCCGGACTTCATAATTATTGGTGCGATGAAGTGTGCCACGAGCACGATTCATGATCAGCTTTCGCACCAGCTTGGAGTTTCGATGTCCGAGCCCAAGGAGCCCAACTTTTTTTCGGATGATGCGCACTGGCGGATGGGGATTTCGTGGTACGAATCGCTCTTTGCGTCGATGCCCAGCGCCGATCTCAAGGGCGAATCCTCGACACACTACACCAAGTTGCCGACTTATCCTTTGTGCGCCAAGCGGGTGCACGATTGGGTACCCGATGCGAAGTTGATCTATGTGATGCGTGACCCGATTGATCGGATTGTGTCGCAGTATATCCATGAATGGTCGGTGCATGTGATTGAGGCGGATTGCAGCATTGATCGGGCGATTCGTGAGTATCCGATGCTGGTGGAGTATTCAAGGTATGCGATGCAGATCGAGCCATACATTGAGTTGTTTGGATTTGATGCGATTTTGCCGGTATTCTTTGAACGGGTGATGTGTGATCCTCAAGCGGAACTCGAGCGAATTGCTCGGCATATCGGGTATGCCAGCAAGGTTCGATGGCATGATGACGAGGCAAAGAATGTGTCGTCGCAGCGTCAACGCCGAAGCCCGGCGCTCAATGCGGTGCTCGATGTTCGGTTGATTCAGATGGCCAGGAGGACACTGATCCCCGAGTCGATTCGGAGTAAAATTCGATCCCGATGGTCGATGAATGAACGGCCCAAGCTTTCCGATGATTCGCTTGCGTATTTGTACGAACAACTCGACCCTGATCTTGCTCTTCTTGGAAAGCATCTGGGGATGGATCTGAGTTGCCAGAAATTTAAGAAGCAGGTGGTTGTTGGTGATGCACCCGAATGGTTGAAGGTGGGGGTGAATCATGGGTGAGCACAATGACCTGCGGACGGCTGTCGGTGTTGTGGCGATTGGTCGAAACGAGGGAGATCGGCTCAGGCGATGCTTGCACTCGGCCAAGGCGCAGACCGACCAGGTGGTGTATGTCGATTCGGGATCGACCGATGATTCGGTGGCGTTTGCCGAATCAATTGGAGTCGAGGTGGTGAATCTTGACACCTCCATCCCGTTCACGGCGGCGCGTGCGCGCAACGAGGGAATCGCACGGTTAATCGAGCGTTGGACGACGATCGAATATGTCCATGTGCTCGATGGGGATTGCGAGTTTCAGGATGGCTGGATTCAGATTGCCTATGACTTTATGCGGGCGAACGAAGATGCAGCAGTGGTCTGTGGACGAAGACGCGAACGCAATCCCGGAGCATCACGATATAATCTGATGTGTGATCTCGAATGGGATACCCCGATCGGGCAGGCCAGATCTTGTGGCGGTGATGCGCTGTTCTTGCTCAAAGCATTCAATGAAGTTGGTGGGTACAACCCGTCGGTAATCGCGGGCGAAGAACCTGAATTGTGTGTGAGGATTCGGGGCAAGGGGTACACGGTGCATCGGTTGGATCATGAGATGACGCTGCACGATGCGTCGATGACCCGGTTCTCGCAGTATTGGCAGCGAGCCAAACGGGCTGGTCATGCGTATGCACAGGGTGCCGATATGCACGGTAAGCCTCCAGAGCGGCATTGTGTCAGGCAAACTCGCTCGGCGATTGTTTGGGGTTTGATTTTGCCGATTCTGGCGATCGGACTATCATGGTGGACCTCTGGATTGTCGATTGCGGTATATCTTTTGATGATGTGCGCACAAATCTGGCGGATTCGAACTGGGCAGATTAAGATCGGACGCTCGAAGCAACACGCGACCTTGTTGGCGATTTTTATTATGCTCGCCAAGTATGCCCAGGCAAGCGGAGTGTTGCTCTACTGGTATCGCAAGGTGACGGGGAAGCAGGCGACGCTGATTGAATACAAAGGCGCTGCTGATACCCAAGATGGAGGGGGCAATGGGTAACGAAGTAATTTTGTATATGTCAGGGACTGTGCCAGTTCGTTCGGAGACCTTTGTGTATCGTGAGATTTTCGCACTTCGCACACTGGGTCTTGATGTTCAGACGGCGTCGGTTCATCGGCCGGTGCGCGGGCTTGATGATGGTCGGCTCGAAGAGATGGCAGAATCGACGGTAGAGATTTATTCGTCGGGGGCAGGTCTGATTGTGCGTGATATGCTCGCTGAGTTCTTGACCCACCCGTTTCGAACCGTCGGAACAATTTTCCGGTGTGCACTCGATGCCTTTTTTTCGACAGATGTTATAATGTCGCGCCGGCTGAAGGTACTTTGGCAGGGGATTGCAGGAATCGCCTTGGCACACAGGATTCGCAAGAAACGGATCACGCATATTCATGCCCACATGGCCCATGTTCCGACCACGATTGCAATGTATGCTGCGAGACAACTTGGGATATCGTTTAGTTTTACGGGCCATGCCAATGATATTTTTCCCAATCGCACGCTGCTCAAAGAGAAGCTCGAGCGGGCGAGTTATGCCAACTGTATCAGTTATTGGCATCGAGATTTTTTTCGATCAATTGTGCCCAGATCCGACACGGAATATCCGATCGTGCGTTGTGGCGTAGACACCAGTAAATACGAAGCAATACCCGCACCGTCGGGCGAGAGGCTCGAAGTGCTCAGCGTTGGCCGACTTGTTGAGAAAAAGGGGTTTGATGTGCTCATCAGGGCAGCAGGGGAGATTGCCCAAAAGGGTGGGGCGGCGGTGCGAGTGACGATTGCTGGTGGCGGTCCCGAAGAGAAAAAGCTCAAAGAATTGATTGCTGAGTTGCCTCCGAGTGCTGAGGTGGTCATGCTTGGCGAGACGGATAACGATCAGGTGATGGATTTGATGAGTCGGGCCGATGTTTTTGCGCTTCCGTGCCGGGTTGCGAGTTCAGGAGATCGAGATGGTATTCCGGTGGTGTTAATGGAGGCCATGGCTCGCGGACGATGTGTGATTGCGGGTGATCTTGAAACGATTCGTGAATTGATCGAGGATGGGATATCAGGGATCATGATTCCGCCTGGGGATCAAGAAGCATTGGAGAAGGTGTTGATCGAGTTGGCGAATAATCGGGCACGGATCGATGAATTAGGATTGGCTGCGAGGAAGCGGATCGAAGACGAGTTTGATCTGAAGCTCAACGCTGAACGGATCAAGGAAACTTTGGAAACAAGAGGGTTGATATGAGTGAATCCCGCCGACGGTACCTGCTGATCACACCATGTCGAAATGAGGAAGATTATCTCCAGATTACGATCGATTCAATCGGTGCGCAGACGGTTCTGCCCGCGTGTTGGGTAATCGTCGATGACGGTTCGACTGATCGCACGCCTGAAATCCTCAAAGCGGCCTGCGAAGAGTATCCGTTTATCAAAGTGGTCAAACGAGCTGATCGTGGGGAGCGAGCGGTCGGGCCTGGTGTGATTCAGGCGTTTTATGCGGGATACGAATCGGTCGATGTTTCACAGTTTGTTTATATTTGTAAAATGGATGCAGATTTGAAGTTGCCTCCAAGGTACTTTGAGCGTTTGATGGAGGAAATGGAAAAAGACAAGCGGCTAGGCGGAGTGTCGGGCAAGATGTTTTTGCGAGATGACACCGGTGTTTTACATCACGAACGTAGAGGTGATGACCATGCGGCCGGTCCAACCAAGTTTTACCGACGGTCATGTTTCGAAGAAATTGGAGGATTTGTCCGTATGGTTGGGTGGGACGGTATTGATGGGCACATGTGTCGTCTCAAAGGGTGGGTGGCTCGTTCAATAATGGATGATGAACTCAAAGTTGAACACCTTCGACAAATGGGATCAAGTGACAAGGGTGTTTTGTCTGGGCGTGTGAGAGGTGGACAGGGTAAGTGGCGGTTGGGTTCATCGCCTTGGTACTTGCTGGCAACGGCGGTCTATCGTGCGTTTGATAAACCATACATCATTGGTGCGTGTGCGATGGTCTATGGATACTTTTACGCGATGTTTGCCGGGATAGAACGGTATAATGACCCTGTGTATCTCAAGCATCTTCGTAGGTATGAATGGGCCGTGCTCATTAAAGGGAAAAACATAGCAACGAGTGCGTGTCATGATCGGATTCGTGCAAGCGATCAACATGGGGAGGCCGTGTGAGCGTTGACAGATCAAGTCGTTCGAAAAAAATCCTCGCAGTCGCATCTGGTGGCGGGCACTGGGTTCAGCTTCGCCGCTTAGCACCTGCGTTTGATGGATGCGATGTGACTTATGTGACGGTAGAGCGTAGCTATCGGGATCAGGTTGGCAATGCAAAGTTTCGAGTTGTACTCGATGCGACTCGTTGGAACAAGTTTAAATTATTGCTCATGCTATTCCAAATTGCATGGATTATGATTTGGGTTCGCCCAGATGTTGTGGTCTCGACTGGGGCAGCTTCAGGATTCTTTGCATTGCGGTTAGGCAAGTTGCTTGGCGCACGAACAATCTGGATTGATTCGATTGCTAATATTGAAGAAATGTCTATGTCTGGTCAAAAGATCGGTCCGCATGCTGGGCTTTGGTTGACGCAATGGCCCCATCTCGCCAAAGTGGGTGGTCCAGAGTACAAGGGGGCGGTACTGTGATCTTCGTGACGGTGGGACATCAGATGCCATTCGACCGGATGGTGCGGGCGGTGGATCAGTGGGCAGCTGCTCATAATCGCGACGATGTTTTTGCGCAGATCGGCGCAGCGAAATATGTGCCCAAGCGTATTCAATGGTCAGCAACGATTGATCCTAGTGAGTTTTCTCAACGGATTGCTGATGCCGATGTCGTTGTGGCCCATGCCGGGATGGGTACGATTCTGACTGCATTTGAACTCGGTACACCAATTCTAGTCATGCCTCGGCGGGCGGCACTTCATGAAACTCGCAATGATCATCAGGTGGCGACAGCTCAGCGGTTTTTTGAAATGGGGCGACTCGCAGTGGCAATGGATGAACACGAGTTGCCTGAAATGCTCGATCATGTGTCGAATCTAACGGCTGGGGGAGTAATTTCCTCCAGTGCATCGCCCGAACTCATTCAAGCACTGGTGTCGTATATCCATCAGACCGATCAATAGAGGCGATACCAAGCCTACATGCTGTATGCTGAGTAGGATATCGGACACAGACGAACATCACCCATTGGAACAGGCAATGACACATACTATGACTGACCACGCTCAAGAGCTCAAGAACAAAATTCAATCAAAGACCGCAATTGTAGGAATCGTTGGGCTTGGCTATGTTGGGCTTCCGCTTGCGGATGCGCTTCATATTGGTGGGCTTGAGGTGCTCGGGTTTGATGTTGACCCATCAAAGATCGAGCACCTTGCCAAAGGAGAAAATTACCTCAAGCATCTGGGCGCGGAGATGACCGGGCGACTGAGCAAATCCGATCGGTTTGAAGCCACCACCGACTTCGATCGGCTCGATGAACCCGATGTGATTCTGGTCTGTGTGCCGACACCTGTCGGGACGCATCTTGAACCGGATTTGAGTTATGTAATCCAGACCGCGCAGGCGATCGGGGCCAAGCTTCGCCCGGGGCAATTGGTGGTGCTTGAATCAACGACCTATCCAGGAACAACTACAGGTGACTTCGTGCCCGCGATGCTCAAAGCAGCCAGCGAACATAATCGTGGTTCATTTACGGTTGGTGAGGATGTCTTCGTTGCCTTCTCGCCCGAGCGCGAAGATCCAGGACGGAAATCACACACAACCACAACCATCCCCAAACTCGTCGGTGGCGTTGATCCGGTTTCGACTGAACTTGCTTGCGCTGCGTATGCACACGGTGTCACCGAAGTCGTGCCGGTGTCGTCGGCAGAGGTTGCCGAGGCTGCCAAAATTGTCGAAAATGTCTTCCGTGCGGTTAACATTGCACTCGTCAATGAACTCAAGACCGTATTTGATGCGATGGACATTGATGTCTGGGAAGTGATCCAGGCAGCTTCGACTAAACCATTCGGATTTATGCCGTTCTATCCTGGTCCTGGGCTTGGCGGACACTGCATCCCGATCGACCCATTCTACCTGACATGGAAAGCACGCGAGCATGGGTGCGTGACGCGGTTTATTGAACTCGCTGGCGAGATTAACCGCGGGATGCCTGAGTATGTGATCGAGAAGACAGCTGAGGCGCTCAACGACGATTGTAAATCGGTCAAAGGCTCAAAGGTGCTTGTGGTTGGATTGGCGTATAAACCTAATATTGATGACACCCGCGAGACACCAGCAGCGGAGATTATCGAACTGCTTGCCCATCGCGGAGCAGTTGTGAGCTATCACGATCCACATGTTGACAAATTCCCCAACATGCGGAACTATTCATTCGATATGCACTCCGTTGAGCTTGATCCCAAAACACTCCAAGCAGCAGATTGCGTGATGATTGTGACGGATCATCAGGTGATCGACTGGCACATGATTGGCCAACACGCCAAGCTCATCATCGACACACGCAACGCGATGAATGGCATAACCCCAGTGAAGGCTCGGATTGTCAAGGCGTGAGTGCTCTGGTTTTCAAGGGATAAGATACCATCGGATTTCCGTCGCTAGGGGCATGGAGCCGAGGAGTATCAAGTGAATCAGCCTATCGACCTACGATCCGATACTGTTACCAAGCCAACCGATGCCATGCGCCAAGCGATGGGCCGGGCCGATGTCGGTGACGATGTGATGCGCACCGACCCAACGGTGATTGCGCTCGAAAAGCGGGTTGCCGAATTGTTTGCAAAGGAGGCGGCAATTTTTGTGCCTTCGGGGACGATGGCGAATTTGTTGGCGATTCTGGCGCAGACCACACCGGGCGATGAAATTCTGATGCATCATGAGGGGCATATTTATTATTACGAAGCTGGCGGGTATGCGTCGGTGGCCGGATGCAGCGTCAAGTTTGTCGATGATTCCGATGCGCCCAAGCGGGGGATCATGTCGGCCGATGCGCTTCGATCGGCCATCCGCTCAGCGGATATCCATTTCCCGACCCCCAAGCTCCTCACCATTGAAAACACCCACAACCGTGGCGGCGGGGTCGTTTGGCCGATGGAGACGCTTGAAGAAACATGTCGATTGGCCAAAGCATCCGGGCTGCGCGTTCATACCGATGGGGCCCGGATATGGAACGCTGCTTGCGCATTGGATGTTGAGCTTTCCACACTCGCCGCCGACACCGATACCATCTCCGCGTGCTTGAGTAAAGGACTCGGTTGCCCGGTTGGGTCGATGCTCATCGGCGATCAAGAGACGATCGAATGTGCCCGCCATAAACGAAAAATGCTCGGCGGAGGGATGCGTCAGGCCGGTATCTTGGCAGCTGCGGGTTTGCACGCCCTCGAGTATCACTTCGATCGGCTCGCTGACGATCATGCCCGGGCCAAAACGCTCGCCAACGATCTCGCGGCATGTTCAATTTTTGACTTTGATCCAGCCGATGTCGAGACGAATCTGGTCTATGCCAAGCTTGCCGATCATGCAATCGACGCTGGAGGTGATGCCTTTGCCTGGGAACGCACACTCGAATCTGCCGGCGTGCTCTGTTATGCCGAGAGCCCAACGACCCTCCGATTTGTTACCCACCTTGATCTCGACGACGGGGCCATTCAAGATGCAGCCAGGCGGATTCGCTCGTGTGCGGTTTGAGCACTGTTTATTGTATTGTTCTCAACCTGCAGTTTCGAGCAGTGCGCCAATCCCTTTGAGCAATGCCCCATGCCAATGGCATATGCGTGTGTCCTTCCAATACAACGATTGCGTTTGAATATTTCGTTGTGCTAAGGGGTGAGCGAGGTGGATATTTTGGTATGCGCCAGCCATTTTTGATTTTGAAAGGTGATCTATGCGTGGAAATGGCCTTTTTATGCAAGGCCGATTGTGAATCAGGTCGGTGTGGATGTTTTTGAGGCAAAGGTTCGATGGTATGATCAGGTCGGTGAGCCGGACAGGCTTGGCCTGGTCGCAGAGTGCAGCCGAAAGGTCTATGCAATGCACAGGTCGTTTTTCATGTGGCAGATGCTATTTTGTCATACTTTTCTTTGTCAGCGGAAATCGAGTTGGACGGTCTGCATGTGCTTGCGGGATTGGATAAGGTGTATTTATTATGGCGATGCCGGAGCGAAAAAATGATGAACCAGAATCAATCAGCGCGATCCGTGCGCCCGAGCGATCTCGGGATAACCCGCTGACTCGATCCCTCGCCGGGATACTCGGGATGGGGGTCTTGGTGGTGATGTTGATCGTGTGTCTGGGGTCGTTGCCTTGGACGCTTGGGTCGGCGATGGACTCAACTGGGCAAGCGATCGGGGTGCCCAGATACGATGCAGGATCGCCCAAATCGGGTCGGTTGCCCCCGAGCTGGTGGGTGTATGACGAGCAGGATATTGAACGATCGATCCGGGCGATTGATCCTGATGTTCTTGAGCGGATTGCCAAGGAGAATGGTGTTGAGGTGGAGGAGTTGCTCGATGCCTGCGATGGGGCAATGCTCGAGCTGGTTGAGCCGCACTGGCCTAGATACTGGTTTGGATCGGATATGCTCGGGCGTTCGCTTGGGGTTCGACTACTTGCTGGAGGGGGGATATCGCTGACGATCGGGATCGCTGCAGCGTTGATCAGCGTGAGCATCGGGACGCTCTACGGCGCGATCGCTGCGTATATGGGTGGCAAGATCGATGCGGTAATGATGCGTGCGGTGGATGTGTTGTATGGGTTACCTTATATTTTGCTGGTGGTGCTCTTGGCGGTGGCAAGTGATGCGATGGTCGATGAGTGGGTGACGCATAACAAGGCCAAGGCGAAATGGATGCAGCAACGGGTGGTTGAGATGCAGTCGCAAGATACTGGGGAGGCAATCTCCAGAGCCGATGCTCGTGTGATTTTGGGGGAAGATCAAAGGCTGTATAACGAGTTGATGGCCCAGGCGGTACAAAAATATCCCCGACGGGAGCTTTCCGCGGGGGCGCGGACAATGCTCGATGTGCTGACGCTTTTGGTGGCGATTGGTGGGGTGAGTTGGCTGACGATGGCGCGGGTGATCCGTGGTCAGGTGTTGAGTTTGAAGAATCAGCAGTTTGTCGAGGCAGCGCGGGCGATTGGGAGTTCGTCGACGAGGATATTTGTTCGGCATTTGCTTCCCAACCTGGTAGGGGCGATCGTGGTGTATGCGACCTTGGCGGTACCTCAGGCGATTTTGCAGGAAAGTTTCTTGAGTTTTTTGGGAATTGGGGTCAAACCGCCGTTGCCGAGCTGGGGGAATCTTGCTGCCGAGGGTCTTGGGGAGTTGAATACCTATAGGAGCCATTGGTGGCTGTTGTTTTTTCCGTGCTTGCTCTTGGGGGTGACGCTCTTGGCGATGAACTTTGTTGGAGAAGGTCTGCGAGAAGCGTTCGATCCCAAGCGACAACGCGGATGAAGGATGATATTGTATAGCCCCCGTATGAGTGGGGAACGATGGGTGAGTTGCTCGTCGAATCAGATGGATGGATGCCAGATAGAGGCAGGTGCAAATGCAGAACAAGTTTGGTCTCAAAGATTTCGTACTCATGGTGCTCGTGGTGTTGGTGGGTGTGTTTACACTCCTCAATATCAAAGAGGGGGATCGGCGATGGGAAAAGACGCAAGAACTGCTCAACAAGGTTGGAACAGTTGAACAGCAGGTCGCCAAGCTTGATCGCAATTTTAAAGAAAACCAAGCGGTGACACAAGATGTGCTCACGAAGATCGACGATGTTGGGGCACAGCTTTCGAATCTTGAAAGCATGCTTGCCAGTGGCGAGTTGCGCATTGATCCTTCTGCTCGTCCAAGTATTCAAGGTAGCGCAGATACAAGGAGTCGCTCATCAGAGAGTTGGGCGCGTCCGGGTGGGGTTCCAATCCAATGGCAACCCAGGATTGATTTTGCTTCTGCACCCTACGGCATGGAGGGGTACCGGATTGGTGGTGAGTTTACGGAAGTATTTGGAGCCCAGTTGAGTAAACTTACACCGGTTCTGGCGGAGGATACCTATGCACGGAGGATCAATGATCAGATTTGTGAATCGCTCGGCGATCTTGACCCGGTAACACTCAAGATGAGAGGTTTACTTGCTGAGGCATGGCAGTATGATCCTGAAGGATACTGGTTGCGTGTCAAGATTCGGGACAATGTGAATTTTTCAGATGGTGTCGAAGTGACAGCTGAAGATGTTCGGTGGACTTTTCATGACTACATCAACAACCCAGAGCTTGAAACCGAAGCCCTTCGTTCAATTTTGACTTCAATTGAAAAGGTTGAGGTGATCTCGGAGAAGGTTGTCGAGTTTACTTTTAATCAGCCCGATGCGTATAACCTGCAAGCCGCGTTGGGGATCTATATTCTTCCAAAGCATTTTTATATTCAACTGACCCCAAGCCAGATCAATCAAAGCACCGCTTTGTCGATGGGGTCAGGCCCATTCAAGCTCAGCAACCTCGATGTAGATAATCAGTGGGCGCCGGGAAAAGATGTTATTCTCGTACGCAACGAGCAGTATTGGGGGCCCAAGCCTGCGCTTGATACGATGCGCTTCAAGGTGATTATTGAGGATATTGCGCGATTGACGGAGTTTCGCAACTCGAATGTAAGCATGATTGGGCCGAGTTCTCCTCAGTTCTCAAAGGTTTCGCGTGAGGAAGGGTGGGAGGATTTTGCCTATTCACTCAACTGGGCGAATATGCGATCAGGGTACGGATTTATTGGGTGGCAGTGTGGGCCTCGCAATGGCAAACTGACACCATTTCATGACAAGCGTGTTCGTCAGGCGATGACTTTGATTATCGATCGCCAGCTGATTATCGACGATATTTTCAATGGCATTGGTAGTGTTGCGGTTGGTCCTAACAACCCGCCTTCGCCCGCTGCAAATCCAGACATCGAACCTTGGCCTTATGATCTCGAGCGTGCCAAAGCGTTGCTCGCCGAGGCCGGTTGGGTAGATACGGACAACGATGGCATCTTGGAAAATGAACGAGGGGATGAGTTTACTTTCGAGTTCACTCGCGTGGCGGGTTCACAAACAACCGAGCGTATCCAGAAGTATCTTGTTGATCAGTGTGCAGCGGTCGGAATCCGGTGTGAGCCTCGGATTGTTGATTGGTCACTGTATGATCAGATTTTGAAGAACCGTGATTTTGATGCGATCATGATGGGGTGGGCGGCTTCGTCTCCTGAATCCGATCCCAAACAGATTTGGCATACGGATTCAATTCAAAACCAGGGACACAACTTCATTCAATGGGATGCCGGGCAGGATCAGTATATTGACAAGATCAAGCTGACACTTGATTTTGATGAGCGTATGAAAGTGTTTCATCAGTTTCATTCGTTGATTCATGAAGAGCAGCCTTACACCTTTTTACGGGTTGGCCCTTGGCTTCGATTTATCAATAAAGATTTCAAGAATGTGCATACTTATCCCAAGGGGCTAGAGCAGCGAGAGTACTACTACGCGCCATAAGCCGATTTGATACGCACAAGGAGTGCTTGGACCCATGGGTGTTTATATTCTTAGACGATTATTGTTGATGATTCCGACATTGCTCGGGATTACTTTCTTGGTGTTTATGCTTATTGCCCTGAGTCCTGGTGGAATTGGTGCAGCGATGTCGGCCGGTGATGGGCAGATGGAAGAGACAAGTCGAGCGATCAAAGAAGCATACCTGGAAGATCGGTACGGACTTGATGCGTCGGCTCCGGTTCAGTATGTCCGTTGGCTTGGTCGCATTTCGCCGATCAAGTTTGGGCAGCGTGATCAGGTTGATCCAACGGGCGAGTTTATTCAGCTCCCTAAGCCAGTGAAGGTTCCGCCGTTATGGCATTGGTATGTCGACGAGCTTCCTGTTGCGCAAATTCCCGAGCCATATCAGTGGAGTGAGGATGATACACCTGAGAGCAAGTCCAAGGCGTATCGCCGACAGGCAAACCTTTATTCTAAGGCTCGTTCAAGACTTATCAGCGGGCGGGCGCTTCTCGATACGGAACTGGGCAAGGCAATTGATGATCTTGGGATCAAAAAGGCTCGGGACAAAAAAGGGAAGATCAAGCACGAGATGCTCGATTTGGTACGCGATCAGATCGAAGCAACGGAATATATTGACGAAATCAATCGGCTTGGCCATGATCTCATCGGATATTATCAGGATGCGCTCAATGAGCGCGAGAAACTCATGGCAGTATTCAATGCCAAGCCCTATCCTGAAGCTGGGTTTGGAATTTTTCCTGGAATCAGCATCTCTAAGCCTGACATGGGAAAGTCGTTTTCGAAGTCTCGCCCAGTGATGGAGCTAATTTCTGAAGCGATTCCGGTAACCATCCTGCTGAATCTGATTGCCATTCCGATTATCTACTTCATTGCAATCCCCTCGGGGATGCTTGCGGCTGTTCGGGCAGGAGGTGTCTTTGATCGGATCACGGGTTCATTATACATCGCGCTGTGGTCGTTCCCGATTCCCCTTGCTGGGGTGTTGATGATTGGATATATGGCAAACAATGACTACCTGCTGGGTGTGTTTCCTGCCAGTGGGTTACATTCTTCAGCGTCTGATGAGTTTACTTATCTGCCTTCAACTGTTGATGGGGTTTGGCAGCGAGGATATCTTCTCGATACACTTTGGCATGTGGTGTTGCCTGTGACTTGTCTTGTTTACGGCGGATTTGCAGTGCTCTCCAAGCAAACCCGGGCGGCAATGCTTGACAATTTCAACATGGATTATGTCCGTACTGCCAAAGCGAAAGGGGTGGCATATAAGGATATTGTGTTCAAGCATGTGTTCCGCAATAGCTTGTTGCCTCTGATTACGATGTTTGTTTCGATCTTCCCGGCGATGCTTGCCGGGTCGGTTGTGATTGAGAAAATCTTTACAATCCCGGGAATGGGGAATCTTGTGATCGAATCGATCAATCTCAAGGATCGTGAGTTGTTGTTGGCCAATACCATGATGATCGCGGCGGTCAATCTGCTGGCGTTGCTGCTGGCTGATATTCTGTATTCTCTTGCTGATCCGAGGATTTCGTACAAATGAGTAGCACAACGAAACAACCCGAATCAGTCACCGGTGTTCAGCTTGCCCAAGGGATTGGACATCAGCCCGCCAAAGGATTCTGGGCCGACGCATTTAGCCAAGTGATCCGAAGGCCTGCTGCAGTGCTCGGGCTGGTCTGGATTGCAATCGTTGCATTCTTTGCTATCTTTTCGCCTGTCGTTGCCTCGGGGCATCCAATTTTGATGTGGACGCTGAATGAAGACGGGTCGCGTGGATCAATGACTTCGCCAATGCTTCGTATGCTGACTCTTGCCGATGTGGTACTGATTGTCTGGGGGCTTTGGGCGCCGATTTTGATTTTGCTTCCGATGAAGAAACTCAATTTGGGTGAGAAACTTCGGCTCATTGCGGCCAGTGGAATTCAGCTTGCAATTGGAGTCGTGTTGGTGAGTTCTTTGTCGAGTATTTTTGGTGCTCGTGATGCATCGGATTGGATGCGGAATTGGGAACAATGGGCTGGGTTCCGATGGGTTGCTTCAGCATTCATTGCCTTGCTTGCCTCGGTGCCGTTTGTTCTGATTTCCGTCGGTATCTACAAGAGTACAAGGCGGGTTCAATATGTGGGGGCAATTGTCATTGTCATGACGATATTGGGAGGATGGAAGTGGTCTCCAAATGCGAGCAACTTCTTTTACCGTGCAGACCAGTCGGCGAGAAAGGTTGAAGCAGCGTATACCATCGTGCCTTTTTCACCAAATCAATCCGAAACGGCGATGTACAACCGGGCTCCAATGTCTACCCCTTTGGACTCGATGTGGGACAAGCTGGCCGACAAGGAGCGGATTAATGCCGGATTGCGGGCGACTTTGAACGACGATCAGCTTGCAGAATTTTTGATCACCGAGCAAACATTTCGTGATCTGAGAAGGGGTATGCACTCGATTGATGACTTGCTTTCCTACCCCATTGCCGAGGTGGTCCAAGAGCTAGAAGATCGGTGGAAGAATGGCGAGATCGAATCGCTCTTTGATTTGAAAAATGCGATTCTCAGTAAACCAGGTCCAGTTCATATTTTAGGGACAGACACGCTTGGGCAGGATGTACTTTCGCAGATGCTTCACGCGTGTCGATTATCCATTTCGATTGGGTTTGTTTCAACGGGTATTGCGGTGGTCATTGGTGTAACGATTGGTGCGTTGATGGGATATTTTGGTGGGTGGGTCGACATGATTCTCTACCGCATTGTTGAAATTTTTATGGCCATTCCAGTACTGTTTCTGTTGATCGTTGCCGCGAGTGTTTTGCCTCGGAATATTTACTTCATGATGGCAATTATTGGATGTTTCACTTGGACTGGGGCTGCACGCTTTGTGCGAGCAGAGTTTATGAAACTTCGTGAAACGGATTATGTACAGGCAGCCAAAGCAGTCGGGTTGCCCCTGTGGTCGATCCTTTTCAAGCACATGTTGCCCAACGGCGTGACGCCGGTGCTTGTGGATTCGTCGTTTGCTATTGCAGCAGCAATTTTGATCGAGGCGATTCTTTCTTATCTCGGGCTTGGCCCATCAGGGCAGGCGAGTTGGGGTAATTTGCTTTCAAATGCATCAGGAGAGACATCGAACTTTCTCTGGTGGCTTGCAATTTTTCCGGGAGCAGCAATTTTCCTGACCACCATGGCATACAACCTGATCGGCGAGGCGCTCCGTGATGCGATCGATCCAAAACTCAAGAAAGCACGCGTTTGAGTTTTGGTTCACAGTTTTTGGGCGTGAGGAGTAAATATGACTGAATCTACGATCGAACAAGGACAATCTTTGACGAAACCTGTGGTCGCAGAGCAGCCGATCATGCAGGTTAACAATCTTGCTGTATCATTTGATAACGGTTCAGGGCCACGCATCCAAGCAGTCGATGGTGTGCGCATGACCGTGTACCCCCGCCAGACACTTGCGGTTGTTGGTGAGTCAGGATGTGGCAAGTCTGTAACCGCAATGAGTTCGATGCAACTTGTTCCTCGACCGCCAGGCCGATTCGATCGTGGTGAAATTCGGTACTGTATGGAAAACGGAAAAATTGTCAACCTCATCGAGCTTGGTGAATCGGAAATGCGACAAATCCGAGGTAATGAAATTGCAATGATCTTCCAAGAGCCCATGACTTCGCTCAATCCGGTTTACACCGTTGGTGATCAGATCATCGAAGCAATCACACTTCATCAGGATGTGACAGCCAAAGAGGCCATGCAGATTGCTGTTCAAGCAATGAGTGATGTTGGAATTCCGGATCCTCAAGGACGCATCAAGGCCTACCCGCACCAGTTCTCAGGGGGGATGCGCCAGCGTGTGATGATTGCTATGGCTTTGGCTTGTCAGCCACGGCTTTTGTTGGCGGACGAGCCAACGACCGCCCTTGATGTGACGATCCAGGCGCAGATTCTCGAGCTGCTCAAAGATCTCAAATCAACCCGCGATATGGCGGTGATGCTTATTACTCACGATCTTGGCGTGGTGGCCGAGAATGCAGACATCGTGTGTGTGATGTATGCCGGGCGTGTGGTGGAGTTTGCCAATGTGTATGATCTTTATGCTCATCCGATGCACCCCTATACACGCGGGCTTCTCGCGAGCATCCCAACGGTGCACACCAAGCTCGATCGGTTGACGACAATCACCGAGATTATTGACAATCCTGAAGAGTTCAAGAGGCTTCCAGAAGCCGATCAGGGGGTCACTCCATGGTGGCCTTGGCATGATGCACCAGTAGATTTGTGCAAACGCGACGAGCCTGCGGGGGATTATGTGCTCCGCAAAGTTGCCAAGGATCACTGGGTCGGTGTCTGGCGGACACAGGCGGTCAAGGACGATGAATCGTCACCACCGGAGTTGGCTTTCCGCATCGCCGATCAAGAGTCTCACTGAATCTGACTCGGCCCGTGAAATGTGAGGGTGCCATGCGTGTGCTGATCCTAGTCGATGCCCGGTTCGCGCTTCACGAGCGTGCACTCGTCGAGCGGGTTCTTGTTGGGCTGGCCGACGAGGGAACCATTGCACAGGTTGTGTTGCCTAAGGATCGGAGGCTCGAAGAAAAGGGATTCGACCTGCTCTGCGAGCCTATCTGGTATGCCGACCGAGGACTGGCGTTGACTCGTCATATTCGCGCAAGCCAAGTTGCCCGCCAGGTGACCAAAGACAGCGATTTGCCCGTAGGGGAAATTGACATCGTGCATGTCTTTGGGGGATCAGCGTGGTCGATGGGACGAGAGCTCGCAAGGGTGCTTGATGCGGGTATGGTCTTTGAGCTCTGGCGGGCGGGATTGATTGATTCGGCCAAATCGCTTCACCTTGATGCATCAGATCGTGCGCTGTTTCTTATCCCAGAGCGTCCATTCGAAACTGGACTTTCTAGGGCAGGGCTTGGCCAACGAGTTCATCTGGCACAATGGGGAGCACAGGTGCCTGCCGAGTCAGCGAGCATATTTCGCCCTGACAAAAATAGCTCGATTGTGTTGATGAGTTCAGGGCGTCAGAAGGAGCAGTGTGTCGTGGCTTTCGAGGGCATCGCCGACGCGATCGAATCACACCCACAGGTCATGGTCTTTGCCAATCTCGAAGTGGTTCAACGGGCAGATCTGTGGGAGCGTGTGCAGAACCGAAAGCTCGAAGACCGGTTCACAATCATTGATCGCAGCGAAGATCGGCGGGATTTGCTGCTGCGTTGTGATATGATGATTTATCCCGATACACTCCATGAAGAGCGGACGCTGCTGCTTGATGCCATGGGTATTGGGATGGCGATCATCGCGGGCAACGACGAGTGCATCACACCGATCCAGGAATCGTCGGGGATTTCGATTGTGGATCGCCCGTCGCGGAGTTCGTGGGCCTCCAAGATTGCCCAAGCTCTAGGCGACACGCAGGCAACACGCCAAGCAGGGCTTGCATCACGGGAATATGTCACCAAACACCGTCGGGTGGGGATGTATATCACTTCGATCCTCGATGCCTATCGTGCGCTGGTTGGCGAAGATGAGCCAGTAGACGAACCATAGGTCCGAGAGTATCGCCTCGGGCGCCCCGACATCATGCAGCGCAGCATCCAATCCGCATAATCGGAGCGATTGAGAGGTTCAAGTGGTCATCAAACTGGTGTATCAGCGGTTTTCGTGCACACTTGAATCATGCAAGGCTGTGATGCCGGGCAGACGCGCCATGGGACTCATCCCCATCGGCCAAACAACAACCAAAGAATGGAGAACCGATATGATGCTTACCACAGTAATCGGTGCAATGACACTCGCGGCGTTGGGACCAAACCATGCGAATAACTTCTATGTCAGTGATCGAATCACCACCCCTGAGATTGTCGAGATCCGGGCAGGCATGATCAACACCAATGCGGTCGATCGCAGGCAGATTCGTTTCTCGAATCAAACCCGAGGATCAGTTGTTGCTGTCTCCAACCCTGATGGATCAATCGAGTGGGACAATGCAATCTCCGATCGCGAAAAGCTCGGCGGACAAGATGCCCCGGCATTGATCTATATCCAGATGTTCGATGGGATCTTTGCTATTGATCCATTCGTGCCAGTCCCCGTGGCCAACGACTCTACAGGAAGTATGCTCTTCCGAGGTACCACACTTGAAACCAATCGGGCACAGTACGGGCGACAGGAAATCGACCGCACAAGAGAACTCATGAGCAAGCTCGAACAAGCACGGATCAACTGGTTGCGCGACAACGGGTTCTATGGCGTCCGCGTCTATACCAATGAACGGGCAGAAGCACAATCCGATGAGCAGGCCAAAGCAGGCGGGCACCCAAAGCCCTCAGCCGTCTTCGAGCGCCCAGCCGATGTCCCGCGGATCAAATCCCGCGAGCAGGTCCAGGAGGAGCGTAAGATGCCAAGCGTCGTCGCGATGCTCACAGACGACGATCCAATTCGCATCTCCCTGCCTCACAATGTGGCTGCTGATATCGTTGCCCGTGTCGAAAAAATGAACAAGGCGCAAGAGGAATCTGCCGAGGTGGCACTCGATCAGTAAGTCACAGGGCTGCACCAGGTGACCAATGGATACTTTGGTCGTATCGTGTAGATGTGGCCGGACGACTCCCATTCAATCCTGATCGGATGAAATCCAAACAAACTGGTGAGAGAGCCGGCGCTGGGGACAATTTGTCCCCTGTGTCGGTTTTGGGACAGGGCAAAGCCCTCACCGTCTCTCAACTGGCGATCAAGATCGACCACGCGATCAAAGTCGGACTCGCCGACCGTTTTGAGGTCCTCGGTGAGATCAGCTCGATCTCACATCGCACGCACTATTATTTCTCGCTCAAGGATGACAAAGCGGTTATCAGTGCGGTGCTCTTCGCCTCTTCGGCCCGGCGGATGTCTTACGCCCCCAAACACGGCGACGCCGTCGTCGCCAAAGGACGCATCGAGTATTATGCCCCATCAGGACGCATCAGCCTGATTGTCACCTCAATGACCCCGGTTGGCGCTGGCGATCTCGAAGCCCAGTATAAAAAACGCTGCGATGAACTCCGCAAACGCGGATGGTTCGATCCATCGACCAAACAAACCCTGCCAACCTTCCCTCGCCGGATTGCGGTGGTGACAAGCAAGGGTGGAGCAGCGGTGGCCGATGTGATCGACACGATGGGCAAACGATGTCCGAGTATTGAACTGATGATTGTTGATGTCCGTGTTCAGGGTGAGTCGGCCAAGGGGCAGATCGCCAACGCGATTGTCAAGCTCAACATCCATGCCCATCGGCGGGACATCGACGCAATCCTTCTCACTCGAGGCGGCGGGTCGCTCGAAGATCTGTGGGCGTTCAATGAGATGGAAGTGGCGCAGGCGATCCATGATTCGGCGTTGCCCATTGTCGCAGCGATCGGACATGAAACGGATACGACCATTGCCGAACTCGTCGCGGATGAACGCTGCGCGACCCCGACGCAAGCGGTGATACGATTGGCGCCCGATCGTCAGGCCTTGCATGAGCAGCTCAGTTCGCTGCGCAGCCGACTCGACCGAACAGTGCAATCTGAGTTGCGCTACGAAAAGCAAAGGCTCGACGCCATCACTTCCTCACGCTCGATGTCCGATCCGCGCCAGGTCATCACCATCCACCGCGATCGACTCGATGCGTTCACTGATCGGCTCACGAGCGCGACTACTTCGGTGGTTGCTTCGAACCGATCAAAGCTTGATCGCATCGCCCTTCGACTCGCCCGCCATCAACCCACAGCTGTCCACGCCCGGCGAGAAGAACGCCTCGTCCAACTCGACGATCGGCTCGGACGCGTCATGAAGCGAATGATTGCGGCCAAAGGCGACGAGCTCGATGCCTTGGCCCGCGAACTCCACGCCATCGGGCCCGCTCAGGTTTTGGCCCGTGGGTTCACTATGACCATGGCTTCGGATGGGTCATTGGTGCGCTCTGCAAGCGACGCTTTGCCTGGGCAGATGATCACCACCACCTTCGCCGACGGCAAGGTGCGATCGAGTGTCGAAAGCGGGCAGGGCCAACCCGACCCTCGACTCAAGAACACTTCGATGCCCAAACGAAAAACAAAATTCCGTTCCAAGCCAAACCCCGATCAACAAGAACTTTTCTAACAACGGGCGTATCCTCTATCGTGACCGAGAAAACATCCAAGTCGAATAAAACCGATCGCGAACCTCGATACGAAGAGTTGATCGATCAGCTCGAGACTATCGTCGATCGTATCGAATCCGGCGAGATCGGGCTCGAAGAGTCAATTAAAGGCTACGAAGAGGGCATCAAGCTCATCAAACAAGCCCGGACGATTCTCGACCGGGCCCAGCAGCGGATCATCGAGCTCAATGCCGATGAACTTGATGGCTCAAAGGAGTAGCCTTCGGTGACCGGGGTCACCGAGCGGGCACCATGTTCGGGATCTGAGTTGGATGTTGAGATGATTTCCAGTGAAATCCCCCGATTGGCCGATGAATAAACGATGCCCCAATGGTTGACCTATAGCTTGCCCAACATCACGATTCTGCTCTTTGTGACGGCTGTCGGTGCGTGCATCGGATCGCTGACCAATGTGCTCGTCTACCGCATCCCCTTGGGGCTTGATGTTGTGACGCCGACCTCTCGATGCCCAAAATGCAACGAGAAACTGACCTGGCGTGAGAATATTCCGATTTTCGGATGGATCCTTTTGCGAGGAAAATGCCGATTCTGTAAAGCCAAGATATCAGCAGAATATCCGATTGTCGAAACTTTCGTCGCCTTGCTTTTCGGAGCCATCTATGCCCTGTGGTACATCGTGCCCGATGATGCGATTTTGGGGCTCGGACGGATTGCGCCCGAATGGGCAACCAACGGCCCGGCATTGACTTGGCCTGCGATGGTGGTGCTTCTGGTGCTCGTTGGGAGCATGGTTTCCATGACGATTATTGATGCCCGGACTTCGACAATCCCACTGGTGCTGACTTGGGTGCCAGCATTGGTGGCACTGATTTTTCATACCGGGCACGCGATCTGGTTTCAGACCAAGTTTGGCGCCCCCGAGATGATGCCTAGTGGGCTCGGCGGGCTCTGGAGGGTTGAAAATCTTCGCCAAAAGTGGATCACCGCGCCTGGTGAGGTCTGGACAATCGCCACCGGTGGGCTCAACGGGTGGCGATTCATCGGGATCGGGCTCGGCGGATGTCTCGGGCTGATTCTGTCAAACCTGATGCTCAAGTTCGGCTGGCTGACCCGGAGCTTCGATGATTTTGAGCAGTGGTATCAAGACCATCACCAATCGAAAACGGAAGAAAAGGCGGGGACGGAAGCATCTGCTGAAACAGATTCGGCCGAAATCAAACCAGAAGACCGAGAAATGGAGTCTGAATTCATCGAGGATTGGCTGATGTATCCCCACGCCCGGCGGGAAATGGTCCGCGAGTTGGCGTTTTTATGCTTCCCTGTGCTTCTCGGGCTCGGAGGCGGATGGTTGATGGTGCAGCTTTTCGGACAATGGACCACCGACCTCGATTCTGGGCTTGCGATTGCGCCCGCCGACGCTCCATTATGGCTCGTTGTGCTCGGAGGGGTGTTGATGGGGTATCTGATCGCAGGCGGTGTTGTCTGGGCGGTGCGGATTGGCGGGACGCTGGCGTTTGGGAAAGAAGCCATGGGGCTCGGTGATGTGCACATGATGGCGGCGGTGGGGGCGTGTCTGGGATGGGTTGATCCGACGATTGCATTTTTTCTTGCAGCCTTTGTCGGGGTGGCGTATGCGATTGTGGCACAGATATTTAGTGGCAAGCTCAGCAGGGCGATGCCCTACGGACCGTTTCTGGCGGTGGCGACCATGTTGGTGATTTTAGGCAAGCCGATTGTTGAACTTGGATTGGGATGGATCTTCAAGCTCGACGGCCCATTGAACCTGCCTTAGTGTGCAATGGATGTGGATGTTTGATTCTCTTGGGTGCATGCCCACGCCGGTGGTGGAACCGGATAGACTGTAGATGGACGACTCTAACTTTGAACCGGGAGGTGCATGGATGAATACGCCGAAACTATTTTTGATCGTATTGGGAGCCCTGAGCATGATCGTGCTGAGCGGGTGTAAGACAATTTCTCAGCGTGATTATGACGCGGCGATTGATGAGAACACCCAGCTCCGCGAACGCATTGCGGGATTACAGGAGAATATCCGCCAGGCCAATGAGGGCAATAGTGCATTTCAACAGCAAAACGCTGAATTGCGGGCGGAGAATCAGAGGCTTGCAGCGCAGCTGAGTGATGCACTGGCTCGGCCAACAACTGGGTTTGAGGGAATCAATGGCGTGGATGTGGGGACCAGATCAGGTGGGGCAATTGTTGTTGGGGTTGCGGGCGATGTGCTCTTCAACTCGGGATCCGACGAACTTCGTAAAGATGCCAAAGCGACACTCGATCAGGTTGCACGGGTGATCAAATCCACCTATGCGAGCAATGAAGTCCGTGTTGAGGGATACACCGATTCGGACAAGCTTGTCAAGACCAAGAAAAAGTGGGGGACCAATGAGAACTTGAGCGCGGCCAGGGCCTTGGCGGTTGAGCGATATCTTGTGGGTAAGGGGATCGACAATGATCAGATTTATTCCGCAGCCTTCGGTCCATCCAATCCCAAAGGGACCAAAAAGGAGTCTCGACGGGTTGAGATTGTGATCTTGGGTAGATAATGGCTGGATAACACGATTGGGGACGGATTGACAGAGAATCATTGAGAGATTTGTCGGTCCTTGGGCCTGTTGTGTTTGCATTTTCAAGCCGGGTGGATACAATCTGCCCGCTTTCGGGCTATTGGCGCAGTTGGCTAGCGCACCAGTATGACACACTGGGGGTCACAGGTTCGAGCCCTGTATAGCCCATTTGGGAAAATACGGCCTCGCTTGACGCGGGGCCGATATTTTTCGGACAGTCTGCCGATTTCGGGGCAATCCTGGTGACGCGGACGACATTGAATCTACGCCACCTTAGCTCAGTTGATAGAGCAGCTGATTTGTAATCTGCAGGTCCTCGGTTTGAGTCCGAGAGGTGGCTTTGGGGCAGTTTTCAGGCTGTCAAGTGTTGGCCGGGCGTGTATCCAAGTGGCCAAAGGACGGGGATTGTAAATCCTCTCGCATTCGCGTTCGGTGGTTCGAATCCACCCGCGCCCATTTGATGAACAGGCTCAGTGTTTTTACACTGGGCCTGTTCTTTGTTAGTGTTTTGTCTGCGGGTGAAATGCCTTTTTGTGTACGCGGAGAAGGTCCAAATAGGGATCGCAGTGAGAAGCTCCCCAAGATAGGTTGATTGGGCGGACGAATTGACCGATGTCGGCAGGTAAATGGCAATTGCCATCGGGAACCCTGCTTATGACCACAGTCAAGACTCAAAGTCGATTCGGTATCCAAAGGTTCTTTGTGCGCGGCGAGTCACTTGTCGCAACCACAGGTATGGCGTTTATCGCCATTTTGGCCTTTGCGGTTGGTGGGGTTGTTTGGGTTTCTGCGCGGACAATTGATGAGTCGGTTCTGATGCAGAACGAAGAGCGTATTCGAGAAACGAGCGCCCTGATCGCTTCGCAATCTGAGCTTTGTCTGAGTGATGGGGATCTCTCAGGATTGCGTCGGTTGATGCTTGATGCGGTGGCATCGGGGATGGTTGAGGAATGTGAAGTGAGCATTTCGAATCTCGGCGTGATTGCCTCTTCGAACGCTTCGAGGACGCTCATTGCCGAGCTGCCTCAGACATGGGATGCGTCATCTGAAGTATCAGGGAATATCATCCATAATGCAAAGACTCGCCGTTCGGTGATTCATGAGCCTTTGGTTGTCGATGGGCGAACAGGGGTCGTGCTCAGCCTGGTAATGAATCAGTCTGCGCAGGTTGTCGGGTCAGATTCGATCCGGGCATCATCGGTCGGGATTATGAGTGTCGGGTTGATCCTGATGCTTTGGGTTTATCGACGATTTCGGAATCGGCTTGGCGCTTTGGCGGGTATTGGCGATGCGCTTGCTGCTGCAGCCCAAGGTGAACGACGAATGGCGTGTCTGGTTGTTGGAGAGAACCTTGGTCCAGAAGCGGCAATCTGGAATACGCTTCTGGCTGAGCGTGAAGCCTTCGAGCAGGCTTCGGTGACGCATGAAATCATCGAGGCATCAATCGGAGGGGGGACTGAATCCACCGGACTACCCGCGGCATGCAATACCTTGATCCAAGGTGTGGTGCTCGTGGATTCTGATCTGAGTGTGGCCTATGCCAATGGTGCTGCTTGTGTGTTTCTGCGTGTTTCTCGCGAGGAGATGACCAATTCGACACTCGACGGTATTCCTGGTTCAGAGCCAATTATCGAAGCAACATTAACGGTACTCTCGAATCATGGTCCTACCCGGGAAGTGATCGAATTGGGCAATGTTGAAGAGATTAAGTCGCAAGGTGCGATTTTGCGTGTTGTGGTGACGCGTGTCGAGGAAGAAGACATGCCTCGAGCGATGATTTTCATCGAGGATGTGACCCAGCAACGCCTCGCGGACCAGTCTCAGGATGCATTCATTGCTCAGGCGATCCATGAACTCCGTACGCCTTTGACGACGATTCGTTTGTACGCGGAAGAAGCGGTTGAAGCGGGGAGTGACGATGAGCAGATTCGTGACAAAGCGCTCAATGTGATCAACACCGAGACGCGCCGGCTTGAGCGGATCGTTGGGGACATGCTTTGTGTGGCCGAGATTGAAGCAGGTTCGCTTTCGATCCGAACGGAGATGATGCGGACAGAAAAACTCTTCGCAGAGCTTGAGGAAGATTATGCGATGCAGGCCAAGGACAAATCGATCGAGCTGGTTTTCGATATGCCTCCCAAGTTTCCCTCGATCCAAGCCGATCGGGATCGTTTGGGTCAGGCGTTGCATAATTTGATCGGTAATGCGATCAAATATACCCCTGCGGGGGGGCGTGTGGAGGTGAAGGTTCATTTTGCCGAGAATGATGCCATGACGGTTTGGGTGATTGATTCCGGGATCGGCATCGATGAGTCCCAGCAAGAGCGGATTTTTGAGCGTTTTTGCCGGGCAGATGATCGGCGGATTGCACAGGTGACAGGATCAGGGCTTGGTCTTGCACTTGCTCGTCAGATTGCCCGACTTCATGGGGGAGATGTCACAGTTGAGTCAGCAATTGATCAAGGGAGTACCTTTACCCTAACAATTCCTGGTGCACAGGAGATGGCGAAAGCCGCATAGCAAAAGGAGCGTTGTGGGTATGCGCATCGAAACGAATCGACATGGCGCGGTGACGGTGATCAAGCCTAGTGGCCCTGTGATTACACAGGAGGATGCGACACAGCTTCGTACTGAATCGTTCGATGTGCTTGGTAATACGCTCGGTCGATTCATTCTTGATGCCACGGAGATGACCTTTGTTGATTCAAATGGTCTTGAGGCGCTTGTTGAGATCACTGATGAACTTGGCGCATCTGGTCAATCGCTTAAGCTTTGCGGGATCAGCGATACGCTTCGTGAGATTTTGGTGATTACTGAGTTGACTTCGAAGTTTCAGCAGTTTGAGGATGTGCAGACTGCGGTTAGGAGTTTCTTATGACTTCGCCGCAAGATCATAATTCGCATCAGGGTATGCGCAGGGCTCAGCGCCCGCGGCTCGTCGGCGAGGTATTGATCACCGATGGGCACATCACCGAGGATCAGCTCTCCAAAGCGCTTGTGGACCAGAAAACCGCAGGGCGGATGCTTGGCGAGTTGCTCGTCGATCAAGGAATGATCTCGGGGGGGACGCTTGTTCAGTCTTTGGCCAAGTGCTTGGGGGTGCGCGGGGTGCAGCTTCGGCACGGTTTGATGGACCCGAGCCTGCTGAATCTTATTGGTGCCGAAGAGGCCGAGAGACTCAAGGCGATTCCGTTGTTCCGGGTGCACGATACACTCACTGTTGCGATGTGCGAGCCTCAGAGTCTGCCGACGATTGATCGGCTGAGCGAACTTACCGGTCTTGAGATTCGCCCGGTGCTGGCGCTTCAAGATAACATTCTTGAGTTTGTCCATAAATACGCCGATGGCGATGTGGATGTTGATGCGTTTTTAACGAGTTTGGCCGAGTCAGATGTCGAAGTCGTCGAGCGTGAGCAGGTCGATGAGGGGCCGACGACTGATCTTGATCATATGGTCGAGGGCTCGCCGATCGTGAATCTTGTGAATGTTGCTTTGCTCACGGCAGTGAAGGACAAGGCATCGGATATTCATATCGAACCCAACAAAAATGGTACTCGGGTTCGATATCGGATTGACGGGTCATTGCGTGATCTGATGAACCCGCCGCCGGGGATGCACGCAGCGATTGTGTCGCGTATGAAGATCATTGGGAAGATGGACATTGCCGAGAAGCGTCTTCCTCAGGAGGGGCGCGTGCGGATCGTGGCTGAGGGGCGAGAGATCGACTTGCGTGTGTCGAGTATTCCGACACTTCTGGGTGAGAAACTTGTGATCAGAATCCTTGATAAGCAGAACTTGCATGTACGCATGGAAGACCTTGGATTCCGCCCCGAAGCGCTCGAAGGGTTCCAGAGAACACTCAAACTCTCGCATGGGATGGTGCTCGTCACAGGGCCCACGGGTTCGGGCAAGACCACGACGCTTTATTCGGCGCTTGATCTACTTCGTAGCCCCGAGCTCAATATTGTGACGGTCGAAGATCCTGTCGAGTATCAGCTTGATCTGATCAATCAGATTCAGGTACACGAAGCGATCGGACTCGACTTTGCTCGAACACTGCGGTCGATTTTACGGCAGGACCCTGATGTGATTATGATCGGGGAGATTCGTGACCAAGAAACAGCAGGCGTTGCGGTGCAGGCAGCGTTGACTGGGCATGGTGTGCTCGCGACGCTGCATACCAATGATGCGCCAGGTGCGATCGCAAGGCTTGTTGATATGGGAATCGAGCCTTATCTGTTAAGTTCGGCAATCAACGGCGTGGTTGCCCAGCGACTCGCCAGAACGATTTGTTCGTCATGTACGATGAAATACTATCCGTCCGAGATGGTCCTTCAAGATGCCATGATTCCCGAAATGGCCGGTCGTGCTTTTCGTAAAGGTGCTGGCTGTGCAAGTTGCCATGACTCAGGTTTTCAAGGACGAATGGGGATTTATGAGTTCATGGAGGTGACGCCGGAGCTTCGTCGATTGATTTATCGCAACGCTCCGACCCATACGCTGCGTGGACTTTTGCACAGTCAAGGACAACTTTCATTGCGGGAAGAAGGGGTTCGGTTGGCGATTGATCAGCACACGAGTCTTGAAGAAGTCATTCGTGTCACGCAGGTCGATGACAATGAGGGACCGGGTGATGAACGAAGCGGAAATGTGGAGGTGGCTGCATGAATCTAAGCTACATTGCCTATGACAAATCTGGTTCATTTCGTGATGGTGTGATTGAGGCTTCTAGTAAAGAAGAAGCGACCGAAATGCTACGCAAGCAGGGGTTGTTTGTTTCCTCGATCGACTCAGTGGGCAGCAAGGGTGGAAAGAAATCATCAGTGCGGCAAAGCCGAAAGAAAAAGATACCTCCGAAAATTATTGCCGGATTTGCCCGAGAGCTTGCAGTATTGGTTTCAACTGGTACACCTTTGATTGATGCGATGTCATCAATCGAAAGGCAGACAACCAACGAGAATTGGGCACAGATACTTGGTCGTGTGCGTTCTCGGCTTGAAGAGGGAGATTCACTTTCGGTTGCCCTCGCTGGGGATCGTCAGGCATTCGACGCGGTATTCCGCTCACTTGTTGCAGCAGGGGAGTCCTCCGGGCACCTTGATGCAATGTTGATGCGTGTGGCGGTGCTTACGCGTAAGCAAGCCCAGATTCGATCCAATGTGCTCGGTGCGCTGATGTATCCGATTTTGCTGATAGGTCTTGGTGTATTTGTGGTTGGATTACTCATTGGTGTGGTGTTGCCAAGATTTTCGGGGATGTTTGAAACGCTTGATACGGGGTTACCGATGTCAACTGCGGTACTGATGGAAATCTCGGAGTTTGTCCGGTCGTATTGGTGGGGGGTGATCCCGGCGTTTCTTCTACTGATTTTCATGATGATATGGTGGATCAAAGGAGACTCTGGCCAGCGGGTAATCGGCAATGTCGCGCTTCGGACTCCTCAGCTTGGTGATATCCTCCGATCGTTTATGACTGCACGGATTACTCGCTTGATGGGTGTTTTGCTCGAATCGCGTGTGCCGATGCTTGATGCAATTGATCTTACACGCGAATCGCTTGGTCATGAGCGCTATCGGGATCTGATGACCCAGGCCGAGGAGGCAGTCACTCGTGGGGAGCCGATCAGTACTACTTTGGGGTCTGGTGGCTTGATGGTTCCCTCGGCGTGTGAAGCAATCCGCAATGGTGAAGAGTCCGGCCGATTGGCCGAGGTCATGATGCACATTTCAGATTATCTTGATGAGGACAACGAGACCATTATCAAGTCGCTTTCATCACTTATTGAGCCTGTGATTATGATTGTGCTTGGTATACTGGTTGGTTTTGTTGCGATCAGTATGTTCTTGCCGTTGTTTGATCTGACCGCAACTGCAGGAGTCAGCTGATGCTTGATATGATTTGTACACGACCGAAGCTTTCTGCAATCGGACTTAATATCGACGCCCATGAATTTCGTGCGGTTCAGTTGATGGAGACATCCAAAGGAATTCACACGGTAGCATGGGCAATTTTTCCTCGACGCGATGAGAATATGGATCATGCGAAGCGTGCAGTTTTACCTGCCCCTGATGAACTTCGATGGGCAGCTGATATTTTGAGTCGCAGAGGGTTCGTGGGAAATACTGTGTCGATTGCGCCCTCAACATGGGAGTGTAGTTCGCACATAATCGAGTTACCTCCGGTTGAGAGCGGTGCACCAGTTGACCAACTGGCCCAAATGGAGGTTGCTCGTGCGAAAAAGTGTGGGCCAGAGGACTTTGAAATTGGATATTGGACATTACCAGCCAAGGGGCGCATACAAGAGACACTCGCGGTGGCGTGCCCACGGTCGGTGATCAACGATACGATCGAGCGCTTTGAATCGGCGGGGCTTATTCCTGTGGGGATTGACTTGCTCGAGCTGGCAATCAGCCGGGCAGGTCAAGATGGAGCGACGGAGAACGAGATCAACGCTTCGCTTCATATTGGCTGGAGAAGTTCGCTGGCGGTACTGTCGCTTGGGAAGACGGTGATTTATATTCGCCGCATTGAGAATGGTGCAAGCAGTGTTTGGGACTTGGCGACCAGTCGATATGGTCTTTCATCCAAGGGCGCCGACGCCATTATGGATGATCAGATGCGCACTGATGGAGCAAGGGGATATGCAAAAATTAAGCGGGCAACTTGGTCAGCATTGGCTTCTGAGCTTGCCAATGAGCTGGATGTTACTATTGCGTATGTCGCCCACTCGTTTCGCACCGCACCATTGGGGAAAATTTTTCTTTCTGGGTACGGATCTGTGAATCCGGTAATTGATGAACATCTCGATAAGGTGCTTGGTATTCCGATTGAATGTGCTGCTCCTTCTGCGCTCATCAAGGGGATCGGGTCAGGTCAGGGAGTCTGGTCGCTTGCATGTCGATTGTCTACTGCCTATGGGCTTGCTGTGAGGTTTGATCGATGAAAACAAATTCACATTCAATGGTCAATCTGATTCCTCGAGCGCACCTTGAGCAGCGATTGCGTTCGCGATGGATGTCATGGTGGGGTGTGGCGATCGCATTGACTGCGATTGTGATTGGTATTCCTGGGATGTACATTGGAGGGGCTGCGGCACTAACGGAATCGGGGATGTCCGAGCAAATTGAGAAGGCAAACATGGAATATGCCCGGCACCAGCAAGCGATTCCGGTTTTGCAGGAGCAGCTTCGATTGCTTGCTGCCGAACAAGAGGTATTTGAGCTTGTGGAAAGTCGGATTGAATGGCGTAGAGTCTTTGCGGTGCTGATCCAGAGAGCTCAAAGTGATATTCGATTTCGTAGAATCAATGCATCGGGAGGTGGAATCGAGGGAGATCTGCCAATTCAGATCTACATTGAAGGATTGGCGCCCACACAGACCATTGCCCGGGCGTATGTCGTTGGGCTCGAGGAGTCCAATATCTTTGATGCTGTTGAGTTGCTCGAGACAACACGCGAGCAGATTAATGAGATTGAGTTGATTCGGTTTCAAGTAGAGATTACGGTTTTGGGTGGCATGACGGGGATGGAGGGAGAAGATAATGCCGGTTAATGGGATTTTTAACAAGCATCTGCTCAAAATTCATATTGCTGGTGGGTTGATCTGCTTGATCATTGCGGGATCGTCAATTTACTTTGCAGGGAATTCGATTGCCAAAAGGCGAGGGGTTTTTTTAAGTGCTCATCATGAGTTAGCCAATGTTAAATTACAACTCAATGAATCGATCAAGCAACGAACTTCGCTGGCAAGGCAAGTGCGGGTGCTCGAGCAGGTGTCGGCAACCCAACTTGAGCTTGTACCGGTTCGGCAGCTTAATGCTCGTACTGTGGAGATTGTGAGTTTGGCCGAATCGCTTCACATTCGTGTTGATTCGTTGCAACCCGATGATCGCATTCTGGACAAGCGGGTTCCGGTTCAACCTTTTTGGTTCAAGGGGTCATGTAATGCGGATGATATCTTTACCTTTCTCGGACTTATGAGTGACCAAATGCCGGATATCCACATCCATTCGATCGATATCCTAAGCACCTCAGTGGATTCGTCTGCGGTCCAAGTTGAGATGCAGATGTATTGGTTTGTTGATCCTGCCGATGCAGAATCATAAATTTTTACAAAATCATTGGCAATCCTCTGGAGGGTATTGGTCACTTGACTCCATGGGACTCACAACAGAACGCAAGATATTTCTTGGATTGGCATGTGTGGCTGGTTTGGCACTGGTGATTGATCAAGGGGTTTGGGGACCCAAGCAGGCTTCATCAGAGAGCGTGCTTGAGGGTTCTGGGCCATCTTCTTCACCATCCACGGGTGAATCTGTGGCTGTTTCCTCACCTCATAAACCCACAAGCAAGTCGGCGGCAATGATACTGATCGACCGGATCGAATCACTTGGTGAATCGAAGCGGATTGAGTCGTTGGGATCATCATTCTCATTGACCAGGTTTGTTGAACCTTCGCCTGGGCTGCCGATAACTGATGGTGCCAGCGTGATGGATGCGGATGAAGATGGGCTGGAGAGTTTTCCACTACTTACACCTCCGGTGACCGATTTGCCAATCCTCTCGTCGGTGATGCCCACTCAAGCAGGCGGGGGGGGGGCAGTCCTTGATGGGAAGTTGCTTCGGGTCGGACAAGTTGATCCAAATGGATACCGTCTGGTGCTTGTTCATGCCCGGGCGGTACTTGTCGAGCGTGGTGGTGTGCAATACGCAATCGAAATTCCGTTGAATTCTGGACAGGAATGAGTTTATCGATTATGGCGTTTGATGAATGAGAAATATGCTGGGTTGTGAGTATTCATCTTGAACCACGAGCAAAACATACCCGATCAAAATGGGGTGGACTCAATGGAGCAGTCTGTATTAGAAGGAGAATTAACATGTTTGTACCCCAAGGTATCGCTCATCCTGCTCGTAATCGGAGAGCTTTTAGTCTCATTGAACTTGTCATTGTCGTCGTCATCATTGGGATTATCGGGGCAATTGCGATTCCGCGTATGAGTCGGGGTGCGGCAGGGGCTGCGGATTCAAGTTTGGTTGCCGATCTTGCGGTGATGCGAAGCGCAATAGATCTCTACAAAGCAGAGCACGGCGGAACGCTTCCCTCGTTCTCCACATTCGAAGCGCAGTTGACTACTTATACAAATGATGCAGGAGCTACCAACGCATCGAAGACCCCAGAATACTACCTTGGAACCTATTTGCGCGAGATTCCAAGCCTCAAGGTTGGCTCGAATAAAGGGAAGAATGGGATCGTGGCTACCCAAGGTGGTACGGCTGCAGGATGGGTCTACGATGAAACCACTGGTGCGATTAGTGCCAATCTTCCGGACACCGAACTCGATGTACGAGGTGTTCAGTACAACTCATACTAAATCGGGCCCTCTGATTGGATTGTCCACATTCGCCCCGGTCTGTACAAGCAGATCGGGGCGTTCACGATTCAGGAGCATCAAGATGGGTACCAAGGGTTCGACACATACGCGTGGGTTTTCGTTGATTGAACTGGTTTTGGTGGTCACAATTATTGGGGTCATTGTCGCGATTGCCTTACCTAAGTTTGCCCATGCAGACTCAGGACGAAGACTCATGGCAGCAAAGAGTACACTGCTCTCCGATATCGAGGTGATCACACTCCGGGCTCGAGCGAGTTCAAAGATGCATGTGATTAAATTTTATCCTCAGGAGAGCAAATACATTGTTGTGGAGGGAACGGTGATTAATCGTGATTCCGTGATTCTGTGCAGAGACTTTGGGGATGATCCCTACACACTGAGGATATCACGGACAACGCTCGGATCCGACCAAGCAGCAGTCTTTTCTGTGTATGGAGATATCAGCCCAGGGTTTGTGGTTGGACTCGAAGACGAAGAAGTAGAAATCACCGTTTCTATCGATGGTATTGCAGATTTGGGGGTCGTGATTACGGATGAAATTACCATCAATGAAGTGAATAATCTTGGTGCGGGGAATGGTTTGTAGGGATGGTTAGCACTTCTGGAATGGCATATACACGCGGCGGATTCACACTTGTCGAAGTGGTGACGAGTCTTTCGATTATGTCTGTTTTGCTGTTGGGTCTCAGCGGAGCAGTCATGATTGGTTCTTATGCAATTCCCAGCGTGATGGATACTGGTCAGATGGATCAGAGAGCTATTGATTCGATCAATCAAATCCGAAGTGAGCTTCGTGAAGCTATTACAATTACCCATCGGACTGGCGCAGGCGGAGCCAAGCTTGAGATACAGATCAATGATACAGGTGTTTTGGGAACGCCTGGAATGATCACATATCGATATATATTGTCGTCTGGCATACTCACTCGCAAGGTTGATGTGCAGGATGCAGAAACAATTGTGTCAGGTCTTGATGATTTTTTTGTTGAGCTGACTGAGGATGGAGGCAATGCAAGTGTTGTGTATCTGAGGATGACCGTTGACGGGACAATTCAGACGACTTATGAGATGCACGCTCTTTTGCCATATCGGCCGGAGACACTTTGATGCATACACGATTGATCCATCATCGCGGATTATCGATGGCCGAGACGGTGCTTTCTACGCTACTCATCGGGTTTATTCTGATTGCGACGCTTCAGATTGTTGGGCCAATGACGCGATCTACATCGGTACACGCTGACAGGCTTGTTGCAGCGAATTTGGCGATTGAACTTACTGAGGAAATTGCGACCAAGCAGTGGACCTCACCGGTGCTCAATGATCCCAACTCTATCGGCCCAGAGATGGGCGATACCCGGATCACATATGATGACATCGATGATTTTGCTGCATGGTCTGCATCACCGCCGATGCTTTCGACGGGAACATATAACACATCACTGACGGGGTGGACGCGACGGGTGAGCGTTGACCATGTACTGATGAGTGATGCTTCGACGGTTTCGGGAACTTATACCGGACTCAAGCGGGTTACGGTCGTTGTTCTTAAAGATGATGTCGAACTTGCCCGTGTTGAATCATTGCATTCGGACAGTGCAGATGCACTTGGGTTTGTTGTACCATGAGGAGGAGGCTGTGGTCATCGATGGGAACTCATTTCAGCGCGGCTCAATTTATCTGATTACTCTGATCACTGTAACTTCCATTGTTTCCATGGTGCTCATTGGAGTATCACTTCGGTCTGCAGGAAATGCGAAGTCAGCAATGATCGAGGAGATGGCTCGAGGAAGCAATGGCGTACTTGATGCTTCCGAATATGCACTTGAAGTGATCAAGTCCGATCCTCTTTGGAAACTTACAGCACAATCCGGAAAAGTATTTGAGGAAATGTCTGTTGGCGACCAAGTGTATTGGGGGAAGGTTGTTGATGAGCACACCGGAGCAAAGCCTACCTACGATACCTCGACTTACCAAGTGACGGTGACATCCGAGCGAAACGCAGTCAAGTCGTCTGCATCTATCGAGCTCTTTGCAACTGAGATGGATTATGTGAACTACCTGATGTTGTTCGGGGCGGTTCACTATTGGGCGCTGGATGAAACTTCCAATCCAACCCAAGCCCTTGACCAGATCGGATCATATCACGGCAACTACCTGTATCCAGAGGTTGCTGGAGCCGGATACAACGACGAGGCCGGACTGGTTCCTATATTTGATGATGACAGCGACCATGTGGTCGTACCTTGGGGGCCAAGTTTCAACATTGAGAATGGAACCATCGCGATGTGGGTCAATTTTACAGGATCGAAATGGTCCAATTACAGTTTTCTTGGAATGGACTATCGGTTTGGTGGTGTGCCTGCGATTAATATGGCCATCTGGGGGTATGGAGTCAATATTTATCTCAATGATAGTGGAGAGTACAGACCCTACTCTGCATTGTCCACGCCTATCGACACCATTACTCCAAATACATGGCATCACATTGCGATTTCATGGGGCAATATGGGACTCTTCATCTATGTTGATGGGGTGGAGATGGCGAGCAACTCCTCAAATACCGATGAGTTGAAAACGGCTCAGGCCGGAGAAGGAGGCGAACAGCCGTTGCACATTGGTGGTGGATATAACATGGCTTGGATCGGTACACCCGAGAATGGCTTTGAAGGATCCGTTTCTCATCTCGCGATTTTTAATGAGCAACTCAATGCCGTCAATGTTGCCGATCTCGCATCCGTCAAGCCGGACAAACTCATCTTCAGCATTGTTGAGGATTCGTGGGCTCGGGTATTCGAGTAAGGAGATCAGGCCGCGCGTTGGATGGGTGATTGGGCTTTATGTTTGGCAACCATCGTGTCATAAATCGTGAAATCCAGTGACAAGAATGGCTCGACGAGATCAGGGTCGAACTGTGTTCCGGCGCATTTTCTAAATTCAGAAAGCACCTTTTCGCGTGGCATCCCCGTACGATAGGCGCGGTTTGAGCTCATGGCATCAAAGGTGTCTGCCAATGCCATGATGCGGGCCATGTGCGGGATATCTTCACCAGCGAGATTGTTGGGATATCCCTTGCCGTCCCACCGTTCGTGATGATGGAGCACCCCCGGAAGGATGTCGCAGAACTGAGGGATGTCTTTCATGATCTCATATCCGATTTGCGGATGGGTTTTGATGATCTCGAATTCTTTATCCGTTAATCGACTTGGTTTGCAAAGTACCGATTCAGGAACTCCGATCTTGCCCACATCATGGACGAGTCCTGAGATGCGGATTCGCTCGACCTGTTCTTCCGTGTACCCCACCTTGAGGGCAAGCAGTGCCGAGAGCATCGCCACGCGCTCAGAGTGACCCTGGGTATATTGGTCCTTGGCATCGATCGCGGCTGAGAGGGCGTGGATTGTCCCGATGAAGGTCAGGTGTTGACGGTGATAGAGCTCGGCATTTTCCATGCACGCGCCAAGCATCCCCGAGATTGATTCCATGAGCTTGGTCTCATGGCTCGATACCTGCGGATCGTCGCCATTCTTTCCCCCGGCGATGAGCATTCCGAGCAGCTCGCCATTGCGATCGATCGGATGCACCAGAATCTGAGGCTCAAGGTCGGGCATCGACGGATCAACAGGATAAATCTTGGTGGTGTCGGCCATGCCCAAGGGCTCGGTTGTTCGGATACTTTCGAGTACCAAACTGATTTGCTCGTCGTCAATGCGCGTCTGTCCAGCTTGGCGAATCTCCGTTCCGATGACCTCGAAGATCGCATGATCCTTGTTGATGACACACGCCACCCAGTTGTAATCGAGCGTGGCAGCGATCTCGGTGATCCCATCGAGAATGATCCCGTTGGGGTCGTTGAGCGAACCCATCGAACGCCCAAGGTCCTGCAAAGTGGTGACGACTTCGTACGAGTCGCCAAGTTGCTCCGAGAAGAGTTCGATGGTTTCGTTGTTCCGTTTGATTGTGCGGAGATCGTCGAGCATCCACGCGATGGTCGAGTGCACTTTTGAAGCATGTTCAGTTGTCAGCGTGGCGCGTTCTTTGAGCAGGTGCTTCAATGCCGAGACCTGAAGTTGGTTCCCTGTACATCCTTCCTCAATATGCCTGCTTTGAAGAATCTCAGCCCCAAAACCGATGGTGACAAAGTACCCTGTTCGACGATCGCGGTGCTCTTCGATAAACGGAAACACCCAGAGCCCAGGGTGAATCTCTTTGGGCTCGAGTGAGTCGTGTGCAGCCCAGATCATTGCGGTCTCAGTCATCAGCATCCGAATCGGGCGTGAGCTCAGCCAGAGCCCGAGCATACTCGGTGCAACGGGGTCGTTGACGGGCATCCCGTTGAGATCAAGACGCCAGCAGGCGAGCCCGAGCTCAAGACACCGTTCGAACAGTCCAAGGGGGATCGGATCGTGTCGTTTGGGGGCTCTCTTGATATTCATGCACATTGCCTCTGGGATTCGTCTTCGTCAGCAAGGAGTTCGTCGATATGCCCAAGCAGGTCTTTGGCGCTAAAAGGTTTCGAGAGCAGTTTGCGGATCGAAGACAATTTCTCGATCTCACCTTCGATTGTATAGCCGCGGGCGGTGAGCAGGATGACCGGGATGCCGGCGCACTCGGCGGTTGTCGCGAGTTGTTGGGCGAGTTCAATCCCCGAAAGGTAGGGCATCTGGAGATCGGTGACGATGATGTTTGGTTTGTGCTCGATTGCGGCCTTGAGCGCCATCTCCCCATCTTCAACCACGATGACTTCCATCCCTGCCCGTTTGAGCTTGTGGGCGATGATGTGTGTGATATGAGGCTCATCGTCGGCGAGCAGGATCAATGGCTGAGAGGGTTGAGGCATGAGGGGACTCCGGCGGAAACGGGGCAGCAAAGGCGGTTTTCTCCGAATTCGGTATCGGAAAAAGTGCGTTCAATCTTGCTCAAATCATTCCGAACCTGATTATTTTCATCGGGGGATTCTGTCTCTCCATATCAAACGAGGATATCGGACTTGTGAGCGGGGCCTTGAATAAAGCCGGTAGATTCCGGAGGCGTTGGGTCGAGCGAAACACGCCCGGTCGTGATAGAGTGCAGGTATGAGTTCAGACACCATCGAATCCGTACAAGCCGACATTGATCCCGACCAAAAGCCGACCGAAAGTGCCGGCTCTTCCAGCGATCAATCGAGCGATCAATCCAACGAGCAACCCAATGCGCCGGTGAACATCGAGCCGGTGGATATCCGACTGTTCTTACCTGAGATCGAGGCGATGCTGGTGAGTTCCGATCGCCCCCTCAAGCCCGCAGCGATTGTTGACGCGGTGACGATCCACCTCAATCAGACCATCTCCGCCAAGGTGATTCAGGAGGCAATCGCCCTGCTCAATGCGCAGTACGACGAGCACCGTCGGGCGTTTCGGATCGAAGAAATCTCAGGAGGATATCGGCTGATGACTCGCCCAGAGCACGCGCCAATCGTGGCAGCGATGCACCGATCGCGCGCGACGACTCGGCTTTCCAAACCCGCGCTTGAAACCCTCTCGATCATTGCTTACCGCCAGCCAATTACCCGCGCCGAGCTCGAATCCATCCGAGGGGTTGCCTGCGGCGAGGTCGTGCGCACACTCATGGATCGCCGATTGGTCAAAATCACAGGCCGAGCAGAAGAACTCGGACGCCCCATGCTTTATGGTACCACCCGCCAGTTTCTCGATACATTCGGGCTTGCATCGATCAAAGATCTTCCAAAACCAGAAGAACTTGCCGATCAGATGGAACAAGCACACTAATTGAATCGCATGATACAGTATCTATCCGATAGAAGCTGTAGGCGAAGGACATCAACAATCAACAATGGAGGTCGATGTGAACACAACGCACGGACAGCGTCGCAATTGCACAAATCAAACCCCATCCATCGGCACCAGCGCCCCGCTCTTGGCAATGGTGCTCGTTGCGCTTCTTGCCATTCCCATGATTGGCATGGTCGGGTGCGCTTCATCGGCCAAGAGCGTCATCAAAGGACGCGTCATCGCCGGGCCTGTCGGGCAATCGGTCAGGGCTGCTGCGGGCGATGAGCGGTTTGATGAGCCTGGAGTCCCCGATGCCAAGATCACCATCCTTCGCAAATCTGGAAGCAGCAAATCGCGCGGGCGAGGTGTGTATACTCGCGCTACCTCCGACGCGTTTGGCAACTTCGAGCTTGTCTTTGCCAACGGACAATACCCACGCGATGCTGTCCAAGTGCGCGTCGAGGGTGAAGGGATTTACACATCACGATCACAAACATTCCTCCCCGACGATGGCGAAGAAATGCTCTGCGTTGTGATTACCCGGCCGGGATATGCCATTCCCGACCCGCCTGAGGACAAGAAGAAACAATCAAAGAAGAAGTAGCCCAAAGAACCAGCTCGAAATACCCAATGAGGATGCCGAGTGGGCCAAAGTGAGCTAAGTTGTTGTTGAGGGCTGTTGTTGAGGATTCGATGAGCGCACTGGCACATCAACATGCCCGAGGGGATCACCAAGGAGACCCGCCTTTGACCGACCCAGCGACTGATTTGGCTCTTGGGCTGATGACTGACGCCGGACTCGATCATTCGGGGGGGGCATTGTCCAGACCGATCCGGCGCAAGTCGAAGATTACCTTTGGCGGGCTGATCTACATCACCGTGACCATTTTCCTCGCGATTGGCGCGGTCAACTCTCAGAACAACCTCCTCTTCTGGCTCTTCGGCGTCTCGATCGCCACGCTGATCGTTTCTGGGCTCTTCTCAGGCAGTGCCCTGATGCAGGTTCGGCTTGAAGCTCAGGCGATCCCTGATGCACCCGCAGGCGAACGGGTTCGGGTGCATTATCTGGTAAGCAATCACTCCAAGTTTTTCCCGCTCTTCGCGGGGTTGATTGCCGAGCTGCCGGGCAAGGAGCATCCCGACACCCGGTTTGAGCCCGCAGCAATCCTGCACCTTGGTCCCAAAGGGCAAATCAAACTGGCAGGCTCGTTCGTGCCTCAATCTCGTGGACGCTACAGCCTTGGACAAATCCGGCTTTCGACGCGTTTTCCCTTTGGGTTGCTTCAGAAATCGTTGGTCTTTCAATGCCATCGCTCGGCGTTGGTTTTGCCCTACCAGCTCGAGATTAAACCCGAGCTCGTCCGCATCGTCCAAGGACACGGCGAGGAGGTTCGCAGACATACCATTTCAAGCGGGTCGAGCACCGAATATTGGGGACTTCGTGAATATTCGCCGGGTGATCCCAAGCGGTCGATCGCTTGGAAACAGAGTGTACGCCACGGCAAATTGGTGGTGATCGAGCACGCGGTGTCGATCTCGACCAAGCTTTGGGTTTGGATCGCTGCCGAGTGTTTTGAATCATGCGATGATGATCCGTCAGCTGCCGAGCGGGCGATTGCGCTGGGGGCTTCATTGGTGACCCAAGCATCGAGGCGGGGGATTCCTGTTGGGCTTTGGGTACCATCGCGTGGAATCCGAATGTCGCCGAGTATTGGCAAAGCGGGGATGATGCGGAGTTTGCGTGCGCTGGGCGCATTGGACATTTCGCTTGAGGGTCAGCGAGAATCGCCGCTTGGGGCTTCGAGCACGGACGATGTGATCGTGCTCAAACCCGGGCAATCCTTGTCGTCGACTTCTGGTGGTGTCCGGGTGCTCGATATTAATGACCCATCGGGTTGGCTGATTGATCCATCAACCATCCCCCCCGCACTGGATTCGCTGGTGCTGGACGCATCTCAGGTGGTGGAACGATGAAGCGCAACGGTGCCCAATCCGCAGTCCAATCGTTCTCTCGGGCGATGCTTCAAGCAGCGATCGGGTCGGTGCTGGTATTTAGCATTGCCGACCAGAACCCGATGTATTTTCTCGTTGCCACACTGGGCATCGGGGTTGCTTGGGTGTTTTCGGTTGGACCCAAGCGGCCGGCACCCCGGATGATGATTAACTCGATCCTGCTTTTGGTGATTGTCATCGCGGGCATCGAGATGCTCCGGATCGGCGTGGGGGTCAGCGCATTTACGATCTTTGTTACGCTTTTGATGATCGTCAAAATGCTCGATCTGCGGACTCCCAGAGACGATGGGCAGATCATCGTGCTCTGTGTGGCGATTACGATCGCTGCAGTGCTCACAAGCAATTCACTGATGACCGGGATTTTCATGCTTGTCGCCGTCGCATTGATTTTGCGTGTGGTGGTGCTCTATCAGATCCACACGGTGCTTGTGCAAGCATCGGCATTTACACAGGTTGTCACCAAGAAGGCACGCGTCGATATCCGCTCGATGCTCCTTGCAACCGGGTTCCTCTGCGCCATCATTGGGTCGGGAATTTTTGTGGTGCTTCCAAGAAATATCGGAACGCAGACATTCGGACAGTGGGGCGATGGCGAATCCGTCAGCGGATTTTCGGATACGGTCGAACTCGGACGCCCGGGGTTCATCTCCCAATCATCGACCCCGGTGCTCGACCTGACCATGACCAACCGTGATGGGTTCAATATTGGTGGTGAAGATACACGCCCGATTTATCTACGCGGGGCGGTGCTGAGCGAGTACGACTCCGGACGGTGGAACCGCAGCCCGACGATGCGCAACCCGCTCACAATTCGTACAAAATTGATCCCGCCCAATATTTCACTTCGACCACGAGGGTGGGTCGATACCACCGAGTGGGACCAGCAGTTCACGATTTCAATCCGCTCATCAAGCAACGGTCCGTCTTACCTCTTCGCGCCATGGAAAACCGTTGAGTTCAGGGTGCTCGATGAACCCATGCGCATCGGGTTTGACTTTGAACGCGGGATTTTTCTCAAAGACGGGATCGGAGGTAAACTCGATTACGCGGTGCGCTCAATCAATACCGAATTTGATACGATTGATTTCAAAGCTTTCGATCGTCGTTCACCAATTACACCAACGACGATCGAGCCCGAGATCGCCCAACTTGCCCGGGACATCCTGATCGAGGCCCAGATCGAGCCAGACGACTCTTTGCGACCGATGAGTGATGACCGGATTGCATTGAGTGTCCTTGAGCGATATTTGCGGTCACAATATACCTATACCCTCGATGCCCAGCCTGTTCCGCCGAGTGAGGATGCGACTAAGTGGTTCCTCTTCGAGCGCCGCGCCGGGCATTGCGAGTATTATGCGTCAGCTCTGGCACTCATGTCACGATCCATCGGGGTGCCGGCTCGAGTGCTCACTGGATACATCGTCTCGGACTACAACGCCATGACCGGGCAGTATGTCGTTCGTGAGAGCAATGCCCACGCATGGATCGAAGCAGAAATCGCTCCGGGGTATTGGAGGATCTTTGACGGCACGCCGCCGGCGGTCTTCCACTCAATCCATGAATTTGATCCGAGCATTTGGCGGTCTGTGATCAAGGCATACGAGTCGATTGAACTGCTCTGGGTGCGGTCGGTTGTCGGATACGATTCGGCCGTTCGCCGGAATATTATGGGCTTGCAGGCGACGGACTTTAGACTTTCGGGGCTGAATGAATCATTTCTTAATCGACTCGCTGCCGGGGGCGATCGGCTTGTTTTTCGTGGGTTGATCGTCGCCGGGATTGTCTTTTCAATTTCGATGCTCATCGGGATCATGCTCTTGAAATACAAGCAGATCATCGTGGGGATACTCGAAGAGATTGGGTTCTGGGCGCTTCGGATCCGAGGTCGATTGGGCACATCCCAAGTCGAAGCGATTGATCCGAGATTTGCCCGACTTGAAATATTGATTACTCGGAATCTTGCTCGACTTGGTATTCCCAAACCGAGCTCGGTGCCGCTCAAATCGCATATCCACGCGCATCTCTTCGCCGATGAGTCCGCACGCGATGCTGTCCTTGACCAAACCCGCGAGGCGCTGGTCAAAGCTTCGCAGGTGATCTATCACTACCGGTTCTCGTGTGATCCTGGGGAAATTGATGCCCGTCAGCTCACCAAGCTCGAATCCCAGCTCCGAAAGTCCGAGAAGCTCGTCGTTCAGAGCTCTTGATCCACATCTGCGAAGTGGGCATTCGTTCATCCTTAAGACGCTCTTGTTTCGACCCGAAGAGAGTGGAGTATTCGTACGCCCCCCTTTGAAAGGACGGATTGTGCCTGCAAACCGATCGAGAACAGACCGTTGGCGCCAGAGTCTTCAGAAAATCTACGAACGAGGCGGAGGTCTTGAGTTTGCGATTGATCGGCATGAAGATCAGGGTAAAGTCAAAGACCTCGTTTGGCGCGTTCGCGTGCTGGATCTCTCCGAGACCGAGATTGTGATCGAGCAGCCCGGCGCGATGGGGCAGTCGTTCAAAATCAACGAAGGTGTGGAGCTCGTCGGGGTCATGGCGGTGGGGCAGAACAAGTGGATGTTCAATACCAGGGTGCTGGGGACGACGCTCAATCAGACGCGATCGGGAACTTTCCCTGCGCTGCGTGTTGCGATGCCTGAAAAAGTCGTGCGGTGTATGCGTCGTCATGCCGACCGAACTTCGATTGCCCACATCAATCTTCCCAATGTCGAGTGTTGGAAGCTGCTCGATCCGATGAGCGCGGTGCCTATCGAAGTCGCCAACCGGATTCATATCGAAGAGCTCATCGCCAAGGGGCAGACCGCCGAGTCAAGTGATGATCAGATGGCATTGCCTTCGGTTGGGCCCAAGTTTGAAGCCAGCCTGGCCAATCTCGGTGGTGGAGGTGTCGGACTCGTTGTCCCACGCGAATCACGGGCAGGGATTGATTCGGGCAAAGTCTTCTGGCTTCGGCTCGATCTTCGCCCTGCGATTCCGGCACCCATCGTGCTGACCGCCAAGCTCGTCCACTCGCACATTGATTCATCCCAGAACACCTATGCGGGAATGGCCTTTGACTTTGGGGTCAACAATCAGCACAAGGATTTTGTGATTAAGCAGATTGCCCGATACATAAATTCTGTGCAGGAGTTCAAGAAGGCAGCATGACCAAAGCATATTGATATTGCTTGGAGGGAGCAAAGACGCCTTGGTTTTCACCGAGGCGTTCTCTTTTTTGTCTACAGTGCCAAGTATGCAGTGTCAAGAAGGTCTTGGGTTATCTGGCTATCTTGTTTTGCCTGAGGAATACATGACCGGGTTCTCGACGACCATCACGGTGGCGTCACCGTCTTCGGTGTTGAGTCGAATTTCGTTGGTACCATCGTTCCAGATACCGGTCCAGTGTCCCTTGGCGGGCATGGAGTGGTTCACGATCCCATATCGTGAATTGAACGATGTTTTTCCGCGTGGTGCGATGAGTTCGATCGTTCCTGCCGATTCTGGACCGGTGACGAGGGTGACATGCCCGTTGTTGGTGGTCGCGTGGATGGTTTCGAGTTGGGAGAGGTCGGTGCGGATTTCGATGTGTCCACCCTTGCGGATGTTGGTTCCCGATTCGACATTGATGACCCCGGTGACTCCGACGATGACAACTTTGCCCCCTGCGTTGCGGATTTCGATTCCATCGCATTGTGGGATATAGACGGTGAGGTCGACTGGCGGTCGGTATCCTTCGACGGTGAGATCAGTGGGGGAGATGGTCAGGGTGCTGAGTTCGCCGGTGTTGGTGTGGACGGCGGTGAAATATTCGCCTGTGGGATCAAAGTCGAGTCCCATCCGGGCTGCCCGCCAGCGGAGTTGACGCTCTTTGTGGACTCGAAAGTAGATATGAGCTTCTTCGTGTGCGGGTTTGGCATAGACCTTGACCTTGCCGTTGGGATTGTCAATGACAATGGCATTGAGCCGGCCGACGGTGATGGGGTCACCAACGATCGGGACTTGGTGGGCGAGTTCATTGGCAGCCATACGGGCCCGAAGGCCGCCCATGCGGGTGCACCCGGTCAAAATGATTGATCCGAGGAGCATGAGCACGATCAGTGGAATCAGGGTCTTGGGGGTACGCATGGTTGGGCATTCCTCGAAGTATTTGATGATCTGGCTTGTGGTCTGTGAGTTTGATCGTGTGGATCACTGAGATCATATGGCATGTTCAATGCCAGGTTGGGTTCTCTTTTGCCTCAAATCATACGATTTGAGTGCCTGTGGGTTCTCCTATCGTCGCAAAGAGATGCTAAGATAGATTTTTGTCGTCAGATCGGGGGGCCGATCTGATGGAAACATACGCTTTTCCACCCATCTTCCCGAAACGCGAGCGTTCGAAAAGAGGGTGTCTATCGGGTTTATCGGTTCAGAAGCAGCTTTATTTGCACACTCGTTGTTCAACTTTTGATTCATCTGCTGCCTGGATTTGTGGAGAACCTTGGTTCTTTCATTGGATCGTGCATCTTCTGCGCACCCGAACGACATGCTGCCCGAACTCCGATTTGCGATCAGATGGGTTTAGAAATGGGTCATCCTGCCAACCCAAGCACGGTTTGATCCTTTGGAGGATCCATTTGTGGATACTCGCATTGTTGCTCAAGTGCTTGACTCTGCACAACTTGCGTCGGCCATGCTTGCTCAGGGAGGCAGCGGGGAGAACCCGCTGATGCTTTTGATTGTCGGCCTTATCGCCATTGGCATCGGGCTTGGGCTCGGAGTGGCGCTTGCCGGGGTGCTTGGGGGGAAGAAGATCGAACGCCTGCGCACCGAGGCGGAGCTGCTCTCTACTCGTGCCCAAGACGATGCTGCGACTGCTGCGGAGAAAATCCTGCTTGATGCCGAGCGCCAAGCCCTCGATCGCAAAGAGGCGGTGGACAAGGAACTCGAAGCTGCCCGCTCCGAGCAGCGCGAGGTTGATCGCCGATTGGCCAAGCGAGAGGATAATCTGGATCGCAAAGAAGAAATCATCGCCAGGAAGGAGCAATCGCTCAGTGATCGGGCTGCAAGACTCGATGCCCGCAAAGAAAAACTCCGCGATCGGGAGGACGAAATAGACCAGCTCGTTGAAAAGCAACGGCGAGAGCTTGAACGCATTGCTCAGATTGACCGTGCCCAGGCCAAGGAACTGCTCCTCGAGCGCGTCGCAGAGCAAGCCCGGGTGGAGATGGGCAAGGTGACACGCAAAATTGTCGAAGATGCGGAGGACGAAGCCAAGGATCAAGCCAAGGAAATCCTCATCAATGCAATCCAGCGCTACGCCAATGAGCACTCGTCCGAATCCACCGTCCGCACCGTTGCGATTCCATCTGACGATATGAAGGGGCGGATCATCGGGCGCGAAGGACGCAATATCCGGGCGATCGAGAAGGCGACGGGGGCCGATGTGATTGTTGACGACACCCCAGGGGTGATCGTCGTCTCATGCTTCGACAAAGTTCGCCAGACAATCGCTGTCCGAGCACTCGAAACCCTCGTCAACGACGGACGAATGCACCCGACGCGGATCGAAGAGGTGGTCGAGAAGGTCAAATCCGAAGTTCAAGAGAAGATCGTCAAAGCGGGCAAAGATGCAGTTGTTGAGCTCGGGCTCAAAGGGATTCACCCCAAAATCATCGAAGCGATGGGGCGATTGACCTATCGCACCAGCTATGGGCAAAATGTGCTCAATCACTCGATCGAGGTGGCATATCTCTCGCAGATCATCGCCGACCAGCTCGGGCTCGATGGCAAGCTTGCCCGCCGATGCGGGTTCCTCCACGATATTGGCAAGGCGATGGATCATGAAATGGAAGGCGGGCATCCCAAGATCGGAATGGACTTTGCAAGGCAGTATGGCGAGAAGAACGAAGCCGTGCTCAATGCGATCGGTGCCCACCATGCCGACATGCCTGCGACGACTTGGTATACCCCGATCATCATGGCTGCCGATGCGGTCAGCGCTGCTCGTCCGGGTGCTCGGCGAGAGTCGATGGAACGCTACATCCAACGACTCAACGATCTTCAGGACATCGCCCTCTCGCAGCCCGGAGTGACGGAGGCCTATGCGGTGCAGGCGGGGCGTGAAGTACGGGTGATGATTAACGCCGATCGTGTGACGGACGACGAAGCCTTTTTGATTGCCCATGAGATTGCCAAAAAAGTCTCCAACGAAATGACTTTTCCGGGGGAAATCAAGGTGACGGTGCTGCGTGAGACCCGGGCGATTGAATTTGCCCGGTGAGTTTAGCGGTGGTGATGATGGGGTTTTTATGCGTTGGCGATGAGTTTCTTACCGTTGCAGCATGGACAGGGGATCGGGTGTCCGGTCGATGGTTGGAGGGCTGCGACGCCGTTGAGTCCTAGCGTGCGAACGGCGACGGTCTGCTGGCATGGGACGAACCCTTTGCCCGTGCAGTAGGGGCATTGCTTGAGTTCCATATGGCTGGTGAGTTGGAGTGTTGAGATGGTTGTTTGTGTGTCGCCCATTGGAAGTCTCCTGACTATTCGTCTCTTGATACGCTTATCGGCTTGATGGTTCGCGGAGATCAATGAAAAAGAGGGCATCGGATGCAAGTAGGGCGGGGCGGTGAGGGGGGATCTGAGGTTCTGTCATACCACCTGGGCGATACCACCATGAGAAAAGGGGTCGGGTGAGAGAAGTGTGCATAGGATGCTCTCTATGAGTGACGCGTATCGTGTGCAACTCGAGAGTTTTGAAGGGCCTATGGATTTGCTGTTGTACCTCATCCGTAAGCATGAGGTGGATTTGCACGATATCCCTTTGTCGCTGATCGCGGATCAATATATCGGGTTCCTCGATGATGTGGATCGGATTGATATCGATCTTGCCGGCGAGTTTCTGGTGATGGCGACGACGCTGATGGAGCTCAAATCTCGGATGCTCGCTGCCCAAGCCGTTGCGAAGGATGCTGGTGATGTTGTTGATGAGGATACACCCGTCGAATCTGGAGCCGATCCTCGTATGGAGTTGGTGCGTCAGTTGCTCGACTATAAAAAATATCGAGACGCCGCCGACGCCCTCGACGAACGGCGAAAGACTTGGGCGCAACGCTATCCTGTCAAAGCTGCCCCGATCGACGATGATTCAGTACGCCAAGCGATGGACGAGATGGGCGAGCTTGAACTCGAAGATTTGGATTTGTCTGATCTTGTTGAAGCCTTCCGCCAGATCGTGGCGAGTGTGGATTTCAATCGCATCGGCGAACACGAGGTGATGACCGACGAGACGCCTCTGGAGGTGCATGTTGAACACATCATCGAGCATCTGCAAGCGAAGATTAAATCGGGTGGGCAAGGATCGTCGTCGTTGCGTTCGATGCTGACGGGTAAGACCCGGGCGGAGATGGTCGGGATGTTCCTGGCGATTCTTGTTTTGGTGCGCGATCAACGGGTGAGGGTTTCGATGAGCGATGCCGGTGAGGCGGAGATGGAACTTCGGAGTGAAGTCGAGGAACCGGCGGAGATTGTGGTGGTCGATGAGTTCGATGGATGACTTTTACACGCGGATTCCGATGAAACCCTCCCACGAAACCCTAGGCAATGATCAATTTAATCCCGTGACAAACCCTGTAAACCGATCCATTCCTTCGTTGATCTGCTCGTCGGAGCAGGTGAAGGAAATACGGAGGTGGTTGCCTGACAGCCCGCCAAAGTCGTCGCCGGGGACGAAGGCGATGTTGGCTTCGTCGAGCATCGCCTGCGAGAGGGTTGGGGCATCGGTGATTTTGGTGCCTCCCTTGCTCGTCTTGCCGAAGAGGGCCGAGACATCGGGGAAGACATAGAAGGCCCCGGTGGGGGGTGGGCAGGTGACGCCTTCAATCTTGCTCAATCGTCCCATGATGAGCCTGGCCCTGTTTGCAAACGCTTGCCTCATTGTCTCGACGCTCTGGGCGACCTCTGGGTTCGTCAACGCCTCGCGGATGGCGGCGTAGTTGAAACTGGTGATATTGGTCGTCATCTGTCCTTGGAGCGTGCCCATCGACTTGATGAATTTTTTGCCGAACTCGCCGGGCATGGCGACATATCCGATTCGCCAACCGGTCATGGCGTAGGCCTTGGACATGCCGTTGAGTGTGATGACCCGATCGGCAATCTCAGGGATTGATCCGATCGAGAAGTGGGTATGCTCGCCATAGACAATCTTCTCGTAGATTTCATCGGTCAGTACCACCAGATTGGGTGCGATGTCGATTGCTTCATGGATGACCTTGGCCAGATCGCGCAGGTCCGATTCGGAATACATGGTGCCGCAGGGGTTAGAAGGGGAGTTCAAGATCAACACTCGTGACCTGGGCGTGATGGCATCGGCGAGTTGCTTGGGGGTGATGCGAAAGTCAGTCTCAGGCCCGGCGTTGATTTCTTTGACGACCCCGCCGCTGAGCTCGCAGATCGGACGATACGACACCCACGCAGGCGTAGGCAGGATCATCTCCCACGGATCTTCCATAGGCTGGGGGAAATCGAACAAGCACTGCATGGCGCCATAGAGCACATGCTTCCCTCCGGCACCGATGGCGATGTGCTCGCCGGTGAGCCCGGCGATGCTGTTTTCGGTGACGAGTTTGTGGGCGATGCATTCGCGGGTCGTCATGTCACCGAGTGTTGGCATATATTTGGTTTGCCCATCGAGCATCGCCTTGATGGCAGCCTTTTTGATGGGTTCGGGCGTATCAAAGTCTGGCTCGCCTGCTGCAAACCCAAGCACATCGACTCCCGATGCCTTGAGGGCCTTGGCTCGGTTATTGAGTGCCACAGTGATCGAAGGCTTGAGGTTCAAAACACGATTTGAGAGTTCAGGAGAAAGCGTGGGCATGGTCATACACAGACTTTAGCACAACGAGTGTCAATCCCCCAGCAGGATTCAAGCCGAATCTTTTGGGATCGGGATTGAGGTTGAGGTTGGGGTTGGAGGGCAGGTCAATTGTTCCCCTTTTTCCCTCCAAGCCATGCAATTGGTCAGTCAAGGAATACGGCACTTTTTTTGGATGCATCTTAATTCCGGATATGGATTTCATGAACCCGGGATAGATGTGGCGAGATTATGTCCATTATTGTTGCTGAACCAGGCAAAAAAGAGCTTTGGAATCGGATGGGCAGCTCGATATCGAGGCTACTATATGTACCAGTATTGGTCTCGTTGCGTGATCGGTGATCCGTGAGCAGACCGTGAGCAGACTTGGTTGGCGACACAGGTAGTGGAGTGTTTCTGCTACAGTGTACGCGACGGAAGGAGAATGACCATGCCATTACCAACATCTGAGAAAGCGAAGATTATCAAGGACTTTGCGCGTACCGAAGGGGACTCAGGTTCGCCTGAAGTTCAGATCGCATTGCTGACTGCTCGTATCAAGCAGGTGGCAACGCACCTCAAAGAGAACAAGCAGGATATGCATAATCGTCGAGGGCTGGTGATGATGGTCTCCAAGCGAAACCGACTTCTTCGCTATCTTGCTCGCAAAGATCGTAATGCATATCTTGAGACAATCAAGCGTCTTGGGCTGCGTAAGTAAACGGAAGAAGATTACCCCGCAGTTCTGAAAGGCTCTGCGGGGTTTTGGTATCAAAATCAGTTAGAGGTTGTACGAAGAGAAAGCACCATCGACCCGGAGATCGACCGTCGGTCGTGAGTGAGGATGGCGTCGAATCTGTTGGCGATCCGTGCGAGGGCATCACAGTGGTGCATCGATGGGTCATGCGGGCACCTCACACCCGCTTACAGCATTACCCTGCAGAATTCGTAGGGATGCTTCACATTGGAAGGCAAAGTAGAATATGACAGACTCAAATACACCAATCGTCGTCGAGAAAATGATCGGCGGGCGAATGATGCGCATGGAAACAGGGCAGGTTGCCAAACTTGCTTCGGGGCATGTTTTTGTGTCCCATGGTGACACCACCGTTGCAGCATCACTTGTTCGTGCAGCACCACGCCCGGGGCTTGATTTCTTCCCCATGCAGGTTGACTATCGTGAAAAACTCTCAGCGGGCGGCAAGTTCCCAGGTGGGTTTCGCAAACGGGAAGGTGCACCGAGCGAGAAAGAAATCCTCACGATGCGGATGATCGATCGTCCAATTCGCCCACTTTTCCCAGAAGGTTTCATCGAAGAAATCCAGATGCAATGTTGGGTCATGTCGCATGATGGTGAGAATGATGCCGATGTTATTGCAGGTACTGCAGCCGCCACCGTCCTCTCAATTTCTGATGCGCCATTTGAAGGTCCGTTGGCCACTGTTCGCGTTGCACGCATTTTCACCGATGATGGTGTCGTTCACATGATCAACCCAACCAATGCACAGCTCGAATATTCTGATATGGACATGGTCCTTTCAGGACACCGCGATGGTATCAACATGATCGAAGTTGGAGCGGCGGAAGTTCCTGATGATGAAATTCTTGAAGCGATCGAGTTTGGAATCAAGGAAGGAATCAATCCGATCCTCGATCTTATCGACGAACTTGTCGCCAAAGTTGGCAAAGAAAAACGCCTAGGCGATCATATGAATCTTATTCCCGATGATGTCATGGACGAAGTGGTCAAGCTCGTTGAAAAGGATCTGACGAAAGCACGCCAAATCAAGTCCAAGAATGAACGGGGTGAGAAAGTTGCGGAAATCAAAACCAAAATGCTCGAAGAGCATTTCCAGATAAATGAATCCGGAACCCCTGGTGAGTATGAAGCATCCAAAAAACGAAAAGCACAGGCCAGCGAGGCATTTCGGAAACTGGAAAAGAAAATTACGCGCAAGCTGATTGTCGAAAAAGGTATGCGGGCTGACGGGCGTGGATTCAAGGAAATTCGTCCACTCTATATGGAGGTGGGTAAATTTGCCAGAACCCATGGCTCAGCACTTTTCCAGCGAGGAGAAACCCAGTCCCTTGTGACGACCACTTTGGGGACAGGGCGCGACGAGCAGGTCGTTGATGGATTGATGCCAGAATATTCCAAGAAGTTTTATCTTCACTATAACTTCCCTCCGTTCTGTGTCGGCGAAGCCGGGCGCATCATGGGGCCAGGCCGGCGTGAAATCGGACACGGGGCATTGGCAGAACGCTCACTTATGGGGGTGCTTCCAAGTGCGGAAGAGTTTCCGTATACCATTCGGCTTGTTTCTGACATTACCGAGTCCAATGGGTCTTCATCAATGGCTTCGGTTTGTGGCGGGTGTTTAGCGCTTATGGATGCGGGTGTTCCTATTACCAATACTTGTGCGGGCATTTCCATCGGACGCTTTACCGATGATAACGATGAAAATGAGGTTTTTGTTACCGATATCATCGGTGAAGAAGATTTCTTTGGTGATATGGACTTCAAAGTCTCAGGTACCCGCGATGGAATTACCGGTATCCAGTTGGATCTCAAAGCCCGTGGGCTTGTTCTTTCACAGGTTAAAGAAATTTTTGAGCAAGCCAATGCCGGGCGCATCGAACTTATCGAACAGATGGAAGAAGTCATTCCTGCACCACGCGAACAGACCTCCAAGTATGCTCCGATGATGATTCAGCTTAATATCGAAATTGAGAAAATCGGCAAGCTCATTGGACCCGGGGGGAAAACCATTCGTGCTTTACAGGACAAATACAATGTCAATGTCGATGTTGAAGATGATGGTACCGTGATGGTTTCCTCGACGAACCGGGAAAATGTTGAAAATGCTGAGGCCGAAATTGCCGCTTTGTGTGAAGATGTTCGAGCGGGAACCATCTATGAAGGCAAGGTCGTTTCTGTGAAGGACTTTGGTGCTTTTATTGAAATCGCGCCCGGAACCGATGGTATGTGCCATATCTCTGAGCTTGCTGATGGATTTGTGGATAATGTCCACGATGTTGTTTCATTGGGTGATGTGGTTAAGGTTAAGGTGATGCTTGTTGATGACCAGGGACGGATTAAGCTCTCCATTAAGCGTGCTGATCCAAATTTTGAGGAAAAGAAGCGGGGCGAAGGCGATCCGGAAAATCGGGGTGGCGATGAAGGTGGTCATAACAAGCCTCGTCGGCGTCGTGGTGGAAAATCCCGGCGCAATGAGGAAAAAGCCTCAGCGAAGTGATTTTGCCCAATCTGGGGGCAAAATCGTTCATTTCTGAATAAAAAACGGCCCAATGGGACGGAAGTTCCCCTTGGGCCGTTTGACGCGCAGATATATTTTGGTATGCTGAGCATACGACACGCCGAGTTCTCGTGGGCGGTCGGGGCAGTTTCTTTTGTGAGGGTTGCCCATAGTTCAGAACCACCAGCCATCCAGGGGACTCAATGGATGAATCGGTTGGGCTCAGCGCATGATGGGGTATTGTGCGTTTGGCGGGTATGCGACACAGGTTGCGTGCTTCCTGCAAGGGCATCGTTGCTGGGATGTTTTGTGGAAAGGGCCAGGTTCGCCTGGGAGTATGGCATGACGGACGATTTTAAACAGGGTGCAGATCAGAGTACAACTCGTTTGTGTGAAGTTCGGGGAACGGTGAAGTGGTTTGATCCACGCAAGGGGTTTGGGTTTATCATCGGCCCTGATGAACAAGATATTTTTGTGCATTTTACAGTCATCGAGGGTGATGGGTTTCGGGTGCTCAAAGATGGGGTGACGGTGTGTTATGATGCCGAGGAAAACGACAAGGGATGGCGGGCGACCAAAGTTCACGCAGCCATTGAAGAAGAATCCGAGGATGAGACACCCGAAGTAGTGGTGCCCCGGAGAACTTATTCTCGTACGCCCAGACGATGAGCCACCCTCGTGGAGGGTTGCAAAGGGTATGGAGGAAGTGTCGACCAATGCATATGCTTGGTTTTGGTTTGGTTCGGCCGATATCATTGTCCCTGTTGAGTTGGTCCAACGGATATTCCCATTGCCGGGTGGGGCTTTCGAGGATGATCAGCGATTGCTGTGTCGATGCCGGGGAATACATCATGGGTCTACTTTGCGGAGAGTTTTGTGGGAATGATCTGGGTGGGGATAGGGCTCGTTGCGGGATTGGTCATCGGAAGCAGTGCTGCCTATTTGCTTGCAGCGCATCGTGTGCGCCGTTCAATTGTTCGCGTGCATAATGCTCGCAAACGAGCTCAGGCAGCTGAGCATCTTGCCGAAATCGGGTCGATGACTGGAGGGCTCGCCCACGAGATCAAAAACCCCCTTTCAACCATTGGACTCAATGCACAACTCCTCTCTGAAGCCATTGCAGATCTCCCAATCGAAGAACAAGATCGATCTCGGCTTGTGCGTCGGATTGATGCCCTCGGGCGTGAGACTGAGCGATTGCGTGGGATTCTTGAGGATTTTCTTGAATATGCCGGTGAACTTCGACTGAGCATTGCCGATCATTCGATTAATGAGATTGTTGAGGAGCTGGCAGACTTTTTTTCCCCGATGGCCGATGGTGCGGGGGTGCGTTTTCGTATTGAGCCTGACCCGAAGGCTCCTGTTGCGCCGGTTGACGCTGATCATCTCAAGCAGGCAATGTTGAATCTCATGCTCAATGCCTTACACGCGATGGAGCAGACCGATGGGGCGATTTGCGAGCTCATTCTGCGCGTAGAATCGGGTGAAGACGAGCATGGCGAGCAGGTTGTGCGTATCCATGTGATTGATACGGGACCGGGGATCGATGAGCAGGACCGTGCTCGGATATTTCATCCATATTTCACCACCAAATCTGGAGGGACTGGACTTGGACTTCCCACCGCTTGGCGGATCATTCAGGCCCATCATGGGAGGCTCGAAGTGCATACCGAGCCGGGCAAGGGGACTGATTTTGTGCTCACTCTGCCGATACAAGCTCAGGCCCATTGAGCTCGAGGGACATATACTTACTTGGATGACCGATTTTTGAACTAGCCTAAAAACAGGATGCCGAGCATGAACCCACCAATGAGAATTGCATACTCCACCATTGCCTGTCCGTTGTGGACACTTGAGCAGGTTGCCTCCAAGGCAGCTGAGTTTGGGTATCTGGGGGTTGAGCTTCGGAGTTTCGATGATCTGAGTGTTAAAATTTCCAGCGAACCGTTCAGATTCGAACCGGCCATAATCGAATCCGTTTTTGATGATGCAGGTGTGAATGCAGTATCGTTGGCGACGAGTATTCGGTATGATCGTGTGATCGACCCCCCGGTGGTGGGACGGATGTGCCAAGATGAAGAAGAAGGTGTCCGGGATACCAAAGTTTATGTCGATTTTGCGGATCGCGCCGGGATCGAGTTTGTACGGGTCTTTGGCAATCACCTGCCCGCAGCCGAGCCCAAGACTTGGTCGATGCGCCGGGTGAGCGATCGCCTTAAACTCGCTGCTCAGACCGCCCGCAATACCAAGGTTCGCTTGTTGATTGAGAACGCCGGGTCGTTTGCCATCGCCGAGTCTCTACTTGAACTGATCAACATTGTCGATTCACCTTGGCTCGAGGTGTCGTTCAATGCCTTGGCCTCGCACCAAGCAGGGCAGTGTCCAATCGAGGCGATGCGGATTTTGGCGGATCGGCTTGAGGTTGTCAAGGTTTGTGATCTGGATCATGACGGCAACCCCGTGAAGCTCGGCGAGGGCATCATGCCGATCCGTGAGATGATCGAGGCACTTGACACGATGAACTACACAGGGTGGATTGTGTATGAGTATCCCAAGCTCTGGCAGACCAGTGACGACGGGCTCGACTCGGCGGATATGCTCAAGTACGCAGCCGATACACTCTATGGGTGGATGGCCAAATCCACCGCCCGCTGTTGAATCAGTGCCTGCTGTGGGACCCACATCCGCCGAGCAACTCGGAACTGATCTGGTCGAGCGAGTCCAGTCGCTGGGTTTTGCCTGCGCTGGCATTGCCTCCGTCGAGTCCAGCGACTATGCCGAGGGGTTGCATCAATGGTTGGCCGATGGCATGCACGGGGCGATGCTGTGGATGGAAAACAACACCGACAAACGCACCGATCCCGCCAAACTCATCGACCATGCTCGATCCATTCTGGTGGTGGGGGATGTCTACGCATCGCGATCGAACAACCAGGACCCACCGATCCAACCCGGGCAAGGCAAAATCGCCCGATATGCCCGAGGAAAGGATTACCACAAGCAGATGAAGAAGCGCCTGATGAGGCTCGCGGACGAGTTGCGCAGGGCGCATCCCGAGGCGGCCTTCAAGGTCTTTGTTGATACCGCCCCGGTGCCCGAGCGAGAGTTGGCCCAACGGGCCGGGATCGGATGGGTCGGCAAGCACACGCTCGTTATTCATCCCAAACTTGGCAGTTACCTTTTCCTCGGTGGGATCATCATGACTCTTGAGGTATCGGCTCCGAGCGATCAATCCGCCATCACCGACCACTGCGGCTCATGCACCGCCTGCATCGCTGCCTGCCCAACCGATGCCATCACCGACCATCAAATCGACGCCCGAAAATGCATCAGTTACCTGACCATCGAGCACCGCGATCCGATCGAGCCCGAACTGGCAGCAAAGATGGGCGATTGGATCTATGGCTGCGATATTTGCCAAGAGGTCTGCCCGCACAACTCACCCAAACCCGATGCCGGATCGGCTAACGATGTCTACGAGTCTGATCGGTGGTGCTTTGATCTTCTGGAAGTGATTAGGTGGGATGAAGATGACCGTCGAGAAGCCTTCATCGGCTCAGCGATGAAACGCGCCAAACTCGATATGATGCACCGCAACGCGAAGATCGTCGCGAAGAATCAGGGGATTGCATTCGATGAATAGTGGATACTCTTTCTTTCCCCCGGAAGCCTGGTGGGAGGAGAGTGGGTTTGGTTTTATTTCGTTTTCTGCTTGGCCAGGAGCACCATCGCCCCCAGCGCCACCACACCAATGCCGGGTACGAGCCAGATGTTCTCGCGTTCCATAAACCCGATCCAAAACATCGGCAGCGCCAATGCAATCGCAATCCACGCAGCAATCGGGCTGATCCGATCGTCAGCCTGACGGGCCTGGATGAATCGATAGGTGAGGAAGGTCGGGAAGACGAGGCCATAGAACCCCATGAATGAGCGGTAGACGATTTCGCCACCGGTGAGCGAGGCGTAGTTGGGGAGGTTCATCACCCCAAGCCCGAGCAAGCCTGCGATCAGGACGACGATGAAGAGGATTGGTTGCCTTGATTCTGTGCTGGGGATGGTGCGGATGCCGTGGAGATGGACGCGGACGGTGAAGATCCATTGGCACAGGATATGAGCGAAGAGTGCAGCACTGAGCCAAGACGGGAGGAGCATGGTCTCTGGGCATGATTCGCCGTTGAGTGCCCAGACCATCACCCCAGCGTAGCGGGTGGTCAGGATGATCATCAGGGCGAAGAAGAGCACGAATCCGATGGTGAATCCGAGTCGGCCGTTTTTCTGGGTATCGAGTTCCTGGCGGGCGTGATGGAAGGTGATGTCGAGGTAGGGGGCGAATGCAAAGCCAAAGAGCATCACCGGGAGCATCCACAGCGGGGCGATTGATTTGGGAGCCGCCCTGACCATCTCATCGGTCGCGTGAGCAATGTCGTGGAAGAGAAAGGTTGCAATGAGGGTGGAGATGCTGAAGGTCAAGAGCACAATCGCTACTTGCGGGGCGCGTCCAAACCGGACCGCTCGGCCCGTGACAAACAAAAACGCGATCGCGGCACTCGCAGCACCATAGAGGTATGGCTCAGGCATCGGGAAGGCCAGGCGGATGAAGTTCGATATCCACAGAATCCAGAATACATGGAATGCGAGGATAATCGCTGAGAACCACCAGATGATCCCCGAGTGCTTCTCGACAAAACGTTCAGAATCAAGACGCGATTTGAGCATCCACCCCATCGCGGCTGCTCCGATGACATTGGGAATGGCGAAGATGATGAATCCCATCCATCCCATATCCCGCATCAGGATTGTGGGCAGAAACATCCCGATGCACCAAGTCCACGAGCATGCGAGGTACGCGCCCCAGAGGATCGGGGATCGGGTGCCCGGATTCGCAGGGAGTGCAGCGTCGTTCATTTGGAATCAGACCCGCGTTGTTTTTTGGCTTTGTGGTGGGCTTTGGGCGTCACATGGAAGGTTGCGGTGCATCGCCCGACGCGCTTGGGTTTGGCGGGCTTGTCACCAACGAGTTCGGCTTCTTCTTTGAGCTTTTTCTCGCTCATCGGGACGAGTACCTGCACGATGTCCATGCGGATTGCGATATTGAACTCACCCCCCTTGGCGACGAGCGCTTCGATATCATCGAGCGGTGTCATGCGATACTCCGCCGGTCCATGGCATGGGCGGAGGAACTTATATTCGAGGTGTTTGCAGACCACAGTGTAATCCCCGCCGCAGACGGCGAAGACATAGTTGCCACCCGCGATTTCCGAGTTGCCCAGCAGTGCCGCACCAGCCATCGCGTTGTACCAGTTCTTGTTGAACCGTCGGAACGGGAGCGTCGCGCGGTAGGTGCTTGCGTCGGACTGCATGGTGATCCCAGATCGAAAGGCGTAGGGGAGCCAGATCATCGAGCAGACCCGGTTCCAGAAGTTGTTGCGGGTCGAGAGATTCGAGATAAACGCCTCGGCCCGCTCGAAGAAGGTGCGCTTGGGCTTTTTGATCTTCTCAGGTTTTTTATGAGTGGGTGCGTTCGCATCGTACGATACTTCAACGCCTGCTGCTCTGGATTCGGGAGCAGATTCAGGTGTTGGATTGCTTGATTCCGGGATGGGGGTGGTGGTTTTGGCTGACATTGTTGCTGGGATGATTATAGTGTGATCATGGGGGAAACAAGCGTCTTATTGGACATCTTCAACAAGCGTGTACCACCCCGAATCGTCGCTCTTGACCCGGTAGCACGGATTGCCCGGGTCATGGTCGAGCACCAGCATCCAATCTCGCTCGGCTGCCTCTTTGAGGAACCACCCCTTGGTAATCATCGAGGTATAGGGCTCGACATCGTACGAGAGTGAATAGGCCTCGCCGATGTGGTGGTGCGTGGGCATGACATCGGGGGTGAAGACGATCGTCCGCTCTTGGTCATCGGTGAACATGATCGCTTGCTGTCCCCATGTGTGTCCCGGGACGAGGAAGACGAAGATGCCGGGGAGAACTTCGCTGAGCCGATCTTCGAGCGGGTTTTGGGGGAGATCGCCTTTGGAAGGCTTGCGATTGAGTGGGAAGGGGCGTTTGGAGTCGATCAGGCGCAGGCGGGCTTTTCCATCGGGCAATGGGAGTTTGTCATCCTCGAAGGGCAGAATGTGATCGCGGTAGTAGGTTTTGGTCATTACTGAATCGTTATTGCGCGCATCGACCCATTCTCGGCGTTGGACAATCAACTCGGCATTGGGAAAGGTGAACTTGATCGAGGTGCACTCGCCCGATGCTGCTCCGGGTTTGGTCGCTTCCCAGTCCGCTTCTTCGCCTTGGCGTGCTTTGCGGGTCAAGCCGCCAGCGTGGTCGAAATGCAGGTGGGTAACGATGGTTGCTTGGATGTCGTTGATATCGACCCCGGCTTCGATGACCTGGGATTCAACGGTTCGCCCATCGAGCCCAAAGATGGTGGACATTTTCTCGGAGAGTTTGTCACCCGTGCCTGTTTCGATGAGGTATCGGCGGGGCTTGCCGGTGCTTGGGTCTGGCTCGACCGATGTGAGCAAAATGCAGTTATGCATGAGTTTGATGCGGTTTTTTTCGTCACATTCGATGGATCGTGACCAGATGATTTTGGGAATGACGCCGAACATTCCCCCTCCATCGAGGAGGAACTGGCCAGCGCGTAAAAGTGTCCATGTGTATTGCATGGGGTAGGGTAGGTCTGGTGGGCTCAAGATTCTGTTCGACTATTGTCTAGGGTCGGGGTGTGATGGCTGCCAGCAATCGCAGATTGTCAAGACGGTGCTCGACGGGGCGGATGATCATTGGGAGCATGCGGAGTCGGATTCGAGGTCGGGGTGGGCGGCATATGCATGCAGGAGCTCGAATCCGCCGCGGTCGGTGATGTCTAAGATAAGGAAGGATGAATGGAGAAACCGATGCGTCAATTGATTCCGTGTGTGTGGGTTCTGATCTTGGGGCTTGGGCTTGGTGGATGCGATGCCAAGAAGCAGGATCAGGCGGTGGTCGATCAGGTGGCCAGTGATGCCAAAGCCATTCAGGACGAGTTTGATGCGCAGATAAAAGAACAGCTCGAATCTGGGGAAGGGATCGCTCCGGATGTGGGTCATATTGATAATATGGCGAGCATCATCGAAGAGGCTGCTGAGCAATCATCATCGGTCCAGGCCCAGGTGTTGCGTGAGCAGGCCGAATCGCTCCGGAAAGTGCAGGCATTGATTCTGCCCTATCAAGACGCCCTCGCCGAGTTCACCGAGCTCGGCGGGCTCGATGCTTCGACGATCTATGAGCTCGAAGGATTCGACCGCCGACTCGAACTCGTTGATCTGCTCGATACCTTGAACAACAAGATGGACAATGAACTTCCGGCCTTGATTCGCAAGATTGACGAACACTCGGGGAGTGCCGAGCTCGATATGAAGATCGGCCTGATCGAGCAGATCCGCAAGGCGGATCGTGAGATGTATGCGAGCATGAAGGGGTATTTGACGATTCTTCAGCAGACATGGGATCAGTACGGCGTCGATGATGCTGGGTCGATCATGTTCAGCCCCGAGGTGCCCGAGGAGATCGTCGCTGAGTTCAATGCCCATGCCGATGTGATCAAAAGAATAACTGCCGAGCAGGCGAGGCTTCAAAGAGCGCTCATCGAGCTCGACAGTCCTTGAGTATGAACCGGTTTGTTCGTCGGATAGGAAGCTGAGAGCCTGTCCCTTCAAGACGGTTTTTTTAGAGCCCGTCTTTTTCGCCCATCATCTGGAGCATGTCGATGCACCGATGGGCGTATCCGGCTTCGTTGTCATACCACGAAACAATTTTGAAGAAGTTGGCGTTGAGTTCAATGCCCGCACCGGCGTCGTAAATCGAAGAGTGCGGATCACCGATGAAGTCGGACGAGACGACATCCTCTTCGGTATAGCCCAGCACACCTTTCATTGGACCATCGGCTGCAGCCTTCATGGCGGCGTTGATCTCGGCGAGGGTGGTCGCCTTTTCGGTTCGGAAGGTGAGATCGACACATGAGACATCGGCGGTAGGTACACGGAAGGCCATCCCGGTGAGCTTTCCGACGGTTGCAGGAAGGCAAAGCCCGACGGCTTTGGCTGCGCCGGTTGATGAGGGGATGATGTTCATGTACGCATTGCGTCCGCCTCGCCAGTCTTTCTTCGATGGCCCGTCTTGTGTGGGTTGGGTGGCAGTGGCGGCGTGGATTGTGGTCATCAGTCCCTCGACCATGCCGAAGTTGTCGAGGATCACCTTGGTGATCGGTGCGAGGCAGTTGGTCGTGCACGAGGCGTTGGAGATGATCGTATCGCTGGCCGGATCATATTGAGCACAGTTGACCTTATGGACGAGGGTTTTGATTGCATCGGGAGTCTTGGTTGGGGCCGAGAGCAGGACGCGCTTGCACCCGTTGTTGTCGATGTGCTTCTGGGCATCATCGACCGCGGTGAAGAATCCGGTGGATTCGAGGACATAATCGACGCCCATATCGCCCCAGGGGAGCTTGGCGGGATCGCGCTCGGCAAGGGTTTTGGTGGTGCAGCCATTGACGGTGAAGGAATCGTTGCCAGCGGTGATGTTGGCGGGTTTGCCGTCGATGAAGAATCGTCCGTGCATGGTGTCGTATTTGAGGAGGTAGGCGAGGTTGTCAGCGGGTACAAGATCATTGATGGCAACGACTTCGATGCCCGGCGTGTTGGCGGCAATGCGGTAAACGAGTCGTCCGATGCGTCCGAAGCCGTTGATTCCGATTTTGATGGTCATGTTGTGGATTCCGTTCTGCTTGTAAACTGGGCCTGCGATTCTACTCGCAGGCTGTGAATGTTCCTAGGCGCACTATAGGTCGTTTCGATTGTGAGTTCTCATCGTTATTCGTCGATATCCGAGAGGACCTTGGGCGGGAAGGCGGCCCGGAGTGCATTGCCGACGGCGAAGACATCAATAACCTCTTGCGAGACCGCGCCCCAGACGGGCGAAAGGATGCCCATTGCTGCGAGGATCATCCCGATGATGCTCAATGCCATGCCTCCGACCGCGGACTGGAGCGCGATGCGGCGCATGTGGCGGGCGATGTGGAAGAACTCATCGACGCGTTCGAGCGAGGAATCCATGATGACCACGCCGGCGGCTTCGGTGGTGATGTCCGATGCTTGGCCGAAGGCGATGCCGACGGTGGCCAAGGTCAGGGCGGGGGCGTCGTTGATGCCGTCGCCGACGAAACAGGTCTTCGCCGATTCGGATTCCTTGTGGACAATCTCGACTTTTTGTTCGGGGGTTTGCTCGGCGTGGATTTCGGTGATGCCGACCTGCTTGGCGAGGTATTCGACTTCGGATCGCCGATCGCCTGAGACGAGCATGATTTTTTCGTAGTGGTGTTTGGATTGGAGGTGGCGAATGAAGAGTTCACCCTCTTTGCGCGGTTCATCGCGAAACTGAACCGTTCCGGCGTACTTGCCATCGACAACGACAACACACTCAAGTCCAGCGGTCTGTTTGGGGAGTTGCTTGGCGCCCTCGGGGTCAATCTTGGGCAGGGCGTTGCGCGAAGTGATGAGAACAGTGTGTTCGTCAATGATGCCAGTGAGCCCTTCGCCGGGTTTTTCGGAGACTTGCGATGGTTCGGAAATTGACGCGCCAGTTCGTTCGCCTTCGTTGACAATCGCATCGGCGAGGGGGTGCTTGGAATAGCGTTCGAGTGAGACGATCTGCGAGAGCAGTGTGCATTTGTCAATGCCCGGCGCGGTGATGATCTCGGTGACCACCGGCGTGCCGTAGGTCAGGGTTCCGGTTTTGTCGAAGATGATGGTCTTGCAGGTGTCGATGGTTTCGAGGGCGCCGGGATCTTTGATGACGATGCCTCGTTTGGCACACGAAGAGATCGACCCGATGATGGCGACGGGGATGCCGATCAGGAGTGGGCAAGGTGTCGCGACGACCAATACGGCGAGGAATCGGGTGGGATCGCCTGAGATCAACCAAGCGAAGAGCGCCAGTGTGACCGCCAAGGGGGTGTAGTAGGCGCCGAGTTGATCGCCGAGCCGGCGCATCTGAGGCTTGCGCTGTTCGGTTTCGATCATTACCTGCATGATTTTGGCATAGCGAGAATCGTGTGCCGGTTTGGTGGCACGGATGGTGATGGCGGATTCGCCGTTGATCGCACCGGAGAACACGGATGACCCGGGTGCCTTGGACATCATGTAGGGTTCGCCGGTGAGATAGGATTCGTCCATGACACCGTGCCCGTCGATGACGATGCCGTCGACGGGTGATGTTTCGTGTGGGAAGATGGTGACGAGATCGCCGACCTTGACTTCATCGAGCGGAACATCGGTGAGTGTACCATCGACTTTGATATGGGCGACCGAAGGCATACGCTTGGCGAGGGCTTTGAGCACGCTCGACGCATTGGCGACTGCATATTCTTCGAGTGCCTCGCCTCCTGAGAGCATGAGCACGACGATCGATCCAGCGAGGTATTCGTCGAGGAGGATGGCGGTGACGATCGAGATGCCTGCGAGGAGGTCTGAGCCGAACTCTTTGCGGAAGGCTTTGGCACCGAGCTCGAAGACCAGAGGCGTGCCCCCGACGAACAGGCAGATCAACAGCGGGAGGGTGTAGGCAAACTCGGAGGCATCGGTGCCAAAGCGGAGGATGAGATGGAGCGCGATGGTGATGAGCGCGAGGGCTGCGATGCTGATTTCGCGTGTGTTCCAGATGGCTTTGAGGAGATTCATGGTGTTCCACTCTCTTCAACGAGCCGCGACCGTGAGGGAGCGGTCTTGCTTGATTCCGAGTCGTCCTAAGGCCGCTCCCTTACGGTCGCGGCTCGTTAGTCCTTTGATTCGTACTCGATGATGCCCTTCACAATGGTCATCATCGGCCGAATGGTCATGCTCCATCCGAGGAATGGTGTATTGACCGATTTTCCAGCCAGATTATCGAGGCTCAGGGTCCAGTTGTTGGCGGGGTCGATGAGGGTGATGTCCGCCGGGCCTCCGATCTTGAGCATTCCGAGCCCGGATTGATCGAGGTTGCAGAGTTTGGCGGGGTTGATGGTCATGAGTTCGATGAGTTTGGGCAGGTCGATGTGCCCGGTTTCGACGAGGGCTTTGTGATAGAGCCCGAGTGCGGATTCGAGCCCGATGATGCCGAAGGGTGCATCGGGCATGGGGTTGGCTTTTTCGTCGCTGTGGTGGGGGGCGTGATCGGTGGCAAGGATGGTGATGATTCCGTTGGCGACGCCTTGGCGCAGGGCGAGCATGTCCGACTCTTCACGCAACGGGGGGTTCATCTTGGCAGCGGCGCCCAAAGTTTCGATGGCTTGATCGGTGAGGAGCAGATGATGAGGCGAGGCTTCAGCGGTGACGGGTTGACCAGCTTTTTGCGCACGATCGACGAGTTGCACCGAGTTGCCTGAGGACATGTGTTGGATGTGGTATCGGCAGTTGATCCCGGCGTTGAGCATGATGTCGCGTTCGATGATGAGTTCTTCGGCGACCCTAGGCCAACCGACCAATCCGAGCTTGGCCGAGATTTCACCCTCGTGCATGACGGCGTTCTTGGTGAGGGTGAGTTCTTGGCAATGTTGCATGAAGCACTTGCCGGTGGGGGCGATGGTTTGGAAGATCGAGCACATCATGGCAGCGGATTCGACCACATCGCCGTCGTCGGAGAACCCGACCGCGCCAGCTTGATCGCATTGGGTGATCGGGGCGAGTTGCTGACCTTTTCGTCCGACTGTGGCCGCAGCGACACTGAACACCCGACAATGTCCAACTGCGTCGGCTTTGGCAGCAATGGATTCGACAATTTCAGGCGTGTCGAGGCACGGGGCAGTATTGGGCATACAGCACACGGTGGTGAATCCACCGGCGACTGCCGCCTTGGTTCCCGATTCAATGTCCTCTTTGTGGGGCTGCCCGGGATCGCGGAGGTGGACATGGGGGTCGATGAGCCCCGGAGCGAGGATCATGCCGGATGCGTCGATGACACGACCTGCTCCCGATTCGCTGATTCCCGATTGGATGGCTTTGATAATGCCCTGTTCGATGAGGAGGTCGCTGGTCTGGTCGAGTCCCGATGCGGGGTCGATGATGCGGGCATTCCGGATGAGGATCGAGGCGGTGTTGTCGGTGGGCATATCAAGAGGATATGCGTGGCCTGCCGGGTTGGCATTGCGGAAGTTGTGCGCTATGCTTGCTGTCGGCCCAATAGGCCGAATCCGGGGTGTAGCGCAGCTTGGTTAGCGCGTCTGACTGGGGGTCAGAAGGTCGGAGGTTCAAATCCTCTCACCCCGACTTTTCTTCAAAATCGGCCCTTCGGCAAGAATGTCGAAGGGCTTTCTCTTTGTCAGGGCGAGACTTACGGGGCTCAGGATACGGTTCGAACTTACGCAGTCGAGAATCTCGCGCCGAACGGCAAAGTTCGAACCGCGCCAGATATCGACCAAGTTCTGGCTGAAATCGAAGACGGCCAACGCGGCTTGGGCTTGGGCGGGGTCGAAGTTGTCGGCCTCGTCGAGCGAGCGTTCGACCTCCTCGGCCTGGCGCTTCAGGTCGGCGGACTTGGCGTTGTAGATGGCCTCGTCGATCGTGCCCGCCAGACATCCGTTCAGGAGGCGGTCCTGCATGTTGGCCAACTCCGATCGCCGCTTGGCCAGTGACTTCCTCTGGCGTGCCTGGGCGACGGTGACATCGTTGAACGAGGCCGAGAGTGCGTCGCGGAACCACGCGGCGATCCGTGGTGTCGACATACGGAACGATTCGAACTCGCGGATGATGGCGGCTTCGACATCCGATTCCTTCCACCGGACCTTGGGGTGGTCCTCGGGCTGGTTGTTGTTGCCGCACTTGTAGTAGATGTGGGTGTTGTGGCCGCCGCTCTTGAGCTTGCGGCGGATGCATTCGCCGGTGATCGCGTGCCCGCAGCACCCACAGCGGAGCACGCAGCTCGAGAGCATGATGTCCGGGTTGCCTGTGCGGCGGTTCTTGCCGTGGAGAATCTCCTGGCAAGCCTCGAATGTCCGGCGGTCGATGAGCAACCGGTACTTGCCCTCGAACACTTGGCCGTTGCGGTGGAGCTCGCCGATGTAGAACCGGTTGTTGAGGATGTAGGACATGGCGGTCCGGTTGAACCGTGGCTGACTCGGGCGGAAGATGTGCCCTTCCCGCAGCAGCTTGTCGGCCAGCGACTTGAAGGTGAAGGTGCCGCTCGAGTACAGCTCGAAGATGCGGACGACGGTCTTCGACTTGACCGGGTCCGGGATCACGGGTTCGGTTCGATCGTCCACATTGAGGTAGCCATACGGAGCCAGTCCGGTGGGCCAGCCCTGCTTGACCTTCTCGTCCATGCCTTTGAGCACTTCGGTACGGAGGTTGTCGCTGTAGTACTGGGCGACGGCCGCCATCATGTTGAAGGACAAGACCCCGGCAGCGCCGGGTCCGAACTGGTTCTCGACGAAGACCAGTTTGACGCCCCGCTTGTCCTCGAGCGATTGCATGCGAACGGCATCACGCATGTTCCGGCAGACCCGATCGAGCTTGTGGCTGAGGATCGCGTCGATCCGTTCTCGCTTGGCGTTGGCCTTGACCCAGCGGATCATCTCGTTGAAGGCGATGCGCTCGGCACCGCGTTTGGCCGATTCGGCGACGACGAACTCTCGGATGATGGTCCACCCGGATTTGGCTGCTCGATCCCGCATCGCGCGGAGTTGGGCATCGATCGAGTAGCCCTCGCGTTGTTCTCTGGACGACACGCGCGCCCATGCGACGACATTCATGTGTGGCCGATCTCCTTTCGTGCCCTCATGAGTACTTCGCCGAGTCGTTTCACATTCATCAGAATCTCCATCGCTTCTGCGTCATCGATCTCGTACCCGTAGGCCTCGGACCAGACATCGCGTGTTTCCGCGAGGAGTTCGTCCGAGACCCACGCCGTCGAGAGGGCACGCTCCGGCGACGCTTTACGGGCGCACTGAGCTTGCCGATCAGGTGCGGGAAGTCCAGTCGGATCGGCAGAGATTCTGCCGTTCTTCGTACCTGCAGCAGATGATTGCGGGTCTGTTTTCACTGCCCAAGCCACCCGTCGAGTTCAAGTTTCTGAAACCGCGCGCGGAGGCGGCGTACTGCCCGGTCGATGGTGTGCCAGCCGCAGCCCACCTGCTTGCGGATGCCCTCAATGGAGTCTCCGTTGGCCAGGTGGTTGCAGATGATGCGATCGCTCGGCTTGAGGGCATCCATCGCCTCTTGAACATCGAGTTCGCACTGTGCCTTTGAAAAGCACGCATCTGTGGTTCGGGGCATCAGCTGCTTGTAGCGTTCGATCTTTGTGTGCTCTCTCGCGCAGCCACGCTGCTTGTTTCGGAGCTGATTCATGATCAGCGCCTGGACAGCGGTGCTTTTTTTCGCTCCGTTCGATTTCACATCGTCGAACTTGAAGGCGATCAGTTCGGGCACGATGTCTTGCTTGAGATCGTCGATCTCGTGAGCCGGGAATCCCATGCGGCGTGCGCATCCTTCGATGAGTTCGATTTTCCATTGTTCGATGAGTCCGTCGTATCTTGGTCCGTCCATAGTGCGTTCAACCTTTCGTCCGTGAGGAGTTGGTCGAGGCGAGACTTTCTCGACCTCATGAACGCAGTGAAGAACATGCATTGGGGTCATTGCTATAGGCGTTGATATGTGTGCGCAAGGTCATATGCATGCGCAGATGTGCTCTGCATGTGACATACATGTGAACCCGAATCACACATATGTGTTTGCGGGTTCACGCGGCGAGAATGGGCGGCGAGCGGCAAATAAACAAGTGGACGGGCACGACGCATCGAGCGTGAAAACAGCGTGCCTTCGTTCATGGAGTTTGAAATGCCGACCGACGAAACGAACCAACCACAGATCGACCTTGCATGCCTGAGAGCCGAGCCCGAGCAGGTGTACCACGCACGCCGGGGCGAGTATCTATCAAGCCACCTTCTTGCCGACTTTCGCAAGTCGCCGCTGCTCTACCGCAAGCGTGTTGATGGCCTGATCGAGGACAAGGACTCGAGTGCGTACCTCCTGGGGCGCGCGGCTCATGTCCGTATTCTCGAGGGGAACGAGAAATATGAGAGCGCCTTTGCGTTTGGCGGCCCGGTGAATCCGAGAACGGGCAGGCCGTTCGGCTCGAACACCAAGGCTTTCTCGGAGTGGGCGGCTGATCAGGGCAAGCCTGTGCTTACCGATGCCCAGTCTGATCTCGTCGAGCGTCTTGCCGAAGGCGTCGCCATGAATCCATCGGCGACCGAGTTGCTGCTCGATGGTCGGGCGGAGGGAGTGGTTCGATCGGAGTACTGCGGTCAGCAGTGCCAGATCAGGATCGACTGGCTGAATCGGTACCACGGCATCGTGGACCTCAAGACCTGCGACGACCTGACATGGTTCGAGGCCGACGCCCGTCGCTACGGGTATGTCCACCAGATGGCCTTTTACCAGTCGGTGCTCTCGACCGTGCTCAACGGCACGATGGTTCCGGTTCACATCATCGCCATCGAGAAGAAGGAGCCGTACCGCTGCGGCGTGTGGCGAGTCTCGGAAGCATCGCTCAAGCAAGCCCAAGTTGAGAACGCAGCGGCGATCTGCCGCCTGCACAACTGTCGTCGTCAGGGAGCGTGGCCAACTGGATACGAGGGGGTGCGTGTTCTCGAAGCAATCTAAGACCCTCTCCTGATTGCCGGGTGCGGCGGAGATGGGATGGCGTACCGCGTAGGCACGGAAGCCTTCTCAATGAGAGCGGTGGGACTCCCTGCGCCCACTCCGCGCACCGGCGATTGGTCAACACACACCAATGAGCCCCATGTGAAAAGGAAAACCAATGACCGGATTGATGCAGCAGATTCAAAGAGGAACCCGTCACACGCCGCCCCGGCTGTTGATCTACGGCACGGAAGGGATCGGCAAGTCCACCATCGCTTCGCAGGCACCCAAGCCCATTTTCATCCAGACGGAAGACGGCCTGGATCAGATCGACTGCGCGTCGTTCCCGATGGCGACGAAGTTCAGCGAGGTGGTCGGTGCGTTGTCGGCGCTCTATTCCGAAGAGCACGACTACGAGACGGTGGTCATCGATTCGGTTGACTGGCTCGAACGGCTCGTTTGGGATGAGGTCTGCCGCGAGTACGGGGTCAAGTCCATCGAGAAGGCTGACGGCGGATATGCAAAGGGATACGCGCACGCACTGACCCAATGGCGTGAAGTCCTCAACGGCCTCGATGCGCTGCGGAAGGATCGCGGCATGGCCGTGGTGCTGCTGGCGCATGCCAAGGTCGAGAAGTTCGATGACCCGGAATCGGTCGCTTACGACCGGTATTCACCCCGCCTGCACAAGCACGCCTCGGCGTTGATCACCGAGTGGTGCGACGCGGTGCTCTTCGCCACGCGGAAGTTCCGCACCGAGAGCGAGGACGCGGGTTTCAACCGCACGCGATCGATCGCGGTCGCTCTGGGCAAAGACGGCGGCGAGCGCGTCCTGCGCTGCGTTGGCTGCCCGTCATGCACGGCCAAGAACCGATACGGGCTCCCCGCCGAGTTGCCGCTGACATGGGCCTCGCTCATGGCGGCCATGACCGACACATCCACACAAACCAGTTCCACCAACGAAGGAGAACACACCAATGGCTGACCTGCATGGATTTGACGCACGCAATGTTGACCCCGCGACGACCTTCGAGGCGATCCCCGCGGGCAAGTACATCGCCGCGATCACCGATTCGGAAACCAAGCCGACCAAGAGCGGCAACGGCAGTTACTTGCAGCTGGCTTTCACGATCCTCGAGGGCGAGTACAAGAACCGCATCCTCTGGGCTCGGCTCAACCTTGACAACCCGAACCAGACGGCGGTGAACATCGCCCGCTCGGAACTCTCTGCGATCTGCCGGGCGGTGGGTGTGATGGCCCCCAATGACAGCGTCGAGCTGCACAACCTGCCGTTGCAGATCACGGTGAAGGTGAAGAAGCGCGAGGACACGGGCGATCTCGTCAACGAGATCAAGGGCTACGCCAAGAAGGAAGCCGCTCAGGGACAACCGCAGCAGAATCGGAGCAGCACACCGCCATGGAAACGATAATCGATCTCGACCTGCCATATCCGACCTGTGCGGATCAGTACCTTGATCCGCATACCTTGAATCGTGCACCCCTGATCCAGGCTTACTACAAGCAGGCAGAAGCGGATTGCTTCATTCCCAAGGAGAAGAGGTACCCCGAAGCGTTGCGACGCATCACCGCCACGATTCATCCGCCATCCGATCATCCATCATGTGATGACAGCGCCGTGCAATTCATGATCGGCGAAGTGCTGGATCATCTCGGGTTGCTTCCCCACTGGATGATGGGTGTGGACACCCTGCGCATCTATCACGGTGCGCCGAAGAAGGGAGGGCTTCTTGCCGTAGAGATCAGGGATGGGGGGCGAAGATGATTGTTCTTGAGCTTCCCTACCCACCGTCGGTCAATCACCACTGGCGGCGGGTCGGACATCGCACGCTGATCAGCAAAGAGGGTCGGTTGTTCCGCAAGCGTGTGCTGACGATGCTCTCGGTTCATCACAGAGAGCCGTTGGCAGGTCGGCTGCATGTACGGGTGCTCGTCTATCCGCCGGACCGGCGACGACGCGATCTCGACAACATCATCAAGGCGCTGTTCGATGCGCTTGAGCACGGCGGTGTGTACGAGAACGACAGTCAGATCGACCGGTTGACGATCGAGCGGGGCGAAGTCTTCAAAGGCGGCAAGGCGGTCGTTGAGATCACGGAGGTGCATTCATCATGACAATGCAACTCCGTCCCTATCAACGCGCGGCGATCGACGCGGTCTATCAGCATCTCCGCGAGCACGACGACAACCCGTGCGTGGTCATCCCGACCGGTGGCGGCAAGACCCCGCTGATGGCAACGATCTGCCGCGACGCGGTGGGCCAATGGAGCGGGCGTGTGCTCATCTTGGCCCATGTCAAGGAACTGCTTGAGCAGGCCGTCGAGAAGCTTCAGATAATCGCCCCCGATCTTGATGTCGGCGTCTATTCGGCAGGGCTCAAACGACGGGACTGCAATCGCCCGGTGACTGTCGCGGGCATCCAGTCTGTGTATCGGCGTGCCTGCGAGTTCGATCCGTTCGATCTGATCATCGTGGACGAAGCCCATCTCATCCCGCCAGAGGGCGACGGGATGTACCGGAGGTTCCTGGCCGAGGCGAGGGTGGTCAATCCGCATGTCCGTGTCATCGGGCTGACGGCCACGCCGTTCCGGATGACCACGGGCATGATCTGCGGCCCGGGCAACATCCTCAACGCGGTCTGCTACGAAGTCGGCGTCAAGGAACTCATCGTACAGGGGTACCTCTCGCCGCTGCGCACCAAGGCCGGGCAGAGCCGGGCGGACACTTCGGGGCTGCATGTTCGTGGCGGAGAGTTCGTCGCGGGCGAGGTCGAGGAGTTGATGGATGATGACGGGCTCGTTGAATCGGCGTGCGCCGAGATCGTCGAGCAAACCCGCGATCGACGCGCGGTGCTGATCTTCGCTTCCGGTGTCAATCACGGCCGGCACATTGTTCGAGTGCTCAAGGAGCAGCACGGGTGCGCGTGCGGGTTTGTCTGCGGGCAGACGCCTGCCAAGGAACGCGACGAACTGTTGGCCCGGTTCAAGCAAGGGGGTCTGAAGTACCTCTGCAACATCAATGTGCTGACGACGGGGTTCGATGCGCCCAATGTCGATTGTGTGGCGTTGCTACGCCCGACGCTTTCGCCCGGTTTGTACTACCAGATGGTCGGAAGAGGATTCCGGCTTCATCCGAATAAGACGGATTGCCTCGTGCTCGATTTCGGCGGTAATGTGCTCCGGCATGGCCCCGTCGATGATCTTCAGATCAAAGAACCCGGCGAAGGGGACGGCGATGCGCCCGCCAAGGAATGCCCCGAGTGCCACGCGGTCGTCCACGCGGCCTACGCCAGGTGCCCCGAGTGCGGCTATGAGTTCCCGCCGCCGCAGCGAGAGCAGCACGAGACCAGCGCCAGCACGGCTGGCGTGCTCTCGGGGCAGGTCGAGGACACCGAGTACCGCGTCAGCGATGTCTATTTCAGCGTCCACACCAAACGCGGGGCTGAACCGGGACATCCGCGTTCGATGCGCGTCGAGTACCGCACCGGGCTGAGCAGCTACACCTCCGAGTGGGTCTGCTTCGAGCACACCGGCTACGCCCGTGCCAAAGCCGAGCAATGGTGGCGCAAGCGGAGCAACGAGCCGGTGCCGAGTAACACCGACGAGGCTGTGGATGTGTGTGAACGCGGCGGCATCTGCGAGACGCATGCGATCACGGTCCGCCGCGTCGCCGGTGAGCAGTACGACCGCATCATCGACCACGAACTTGGTTCAGTCCCCCCTCGCCTCGACGGAAGCGATGAACGGGACGACGGCAACCTGCCTGAGTATGTCTACGCCGATGACGACATCCCGTTCTAAGGAGGGGTACGGATTGAACGATCAATGCGAACAACAAATCGGCACGCTGGATCGGATCACCGACCTGCTCGAAGCGGTGCTCTCGATCGATCTGGCTGATCTTGAACGGATCGTTCAGGAGGCGCACGAATGCGCGCCCAGCCAGATGGAGGAGCCGGAGGAACGCTTCGGCGTGTCCCGTCAGGCGTTGCGGATGTTCTGGCTCTTCAGAAAGCACCTAGAGGCGGTGGACGAACCGATCCGCACCGGGGAGAGGGGGCGGCATGGCTGAAGAGGTCAACCCGCTGCTCTCGGCCTCGCTGGCGTATGCATCGATGGGGATGCCGGTGTTCCCCTGCGCGCCGGGGCGGAAGACACTGCGCTTAAACCCATATCCTGATCCATGCATAGTGTGAGACTTTGTGCGACAATCTGGTCTTTGTTTGGGGGATCAGTTCATGAAGAAGTCAAGATTTACAGAGCAGCAGATCGCGTTCGCGTTGAGGCAAGCCGAGGGCGGTGCGTCAGTTCGTGAGGTTTGCAGGAAAATGGGAATCAGCGAGCAGACTTTCTACCGATGGAAGAAAAAGTTTGCCGGGATGGGTGTCGCCGAGGTTCGGCGGCTCAAACAGCTTGAAGATGAAAATCGCAGACTCAAGCAGCTCGTCGCTGACCTGAGTCTCGACCGACAGATTCTTCAGGATGCACTCAAGGGAAAACTCTAAGGCCTGATCGTCGTCGGAAGATGGTCCGCAATACACAATCAGCATACGGCGTGAGCGAGCGTCGTGCATGCCGAGTGATTGCTGCACCACGAGCAACGCATCGTTACCAAAGCGTTGCAGACGATCAGGCCCCACTTCGAAATCGGATGAAGGAGATTGCGAGTGTGCATGTCACCTGGGGATATCAGCGGATCTGGATCAAGCTCAGGCGGGAGGGTTGGCTGGTGAATCGCAAGCGTGTGTATCGGCTTTACAAAGAAGAAGGACTCTGTGTGGGCAGACACAAGCCGCGTCGGCACAAGAGCTCTGTGACGCGTCCTGAGCAGATCAAGGCGGCTCACGCCAACGAAAGCTGGTCGATGGATTTCATGGCCGATCAGCTCTTCGATGGTCGTCGATTCCGGCTCTTGACGATAGTCGATGACTTTACACGCGAGAGTCTTGCAATCGAAGTCGGGCAACGGCTCAACGGAGATGATGTGGCTCGTGTTTTAGACCGGATCAAAGGCACTCGTGGTGTGTTGCCAAGGAAGATCCGTGTCGACAACGGCACAGAGTTTACAAGCAAGCGATTAGATCAATGGGCGTATCTCAACGGCGTGCGGTTGGCCTTTAGCCGACCCGGAAAGCCTACGGATAACGGACTTATCGAAGCATTCAATGGACGATGCCGAGCGGAGTGCTTGAATGAAAACTGGTTCCTGAGCTTGGCTGATGCCAAGGAGAAAGTCCGAGCATGGCGAATGCACTACAATACTGACCGACCCCACAGCGCCTTGGGCAATCTGGCCCCCGAGGAGTTCGTTGCTTTATCTGGCCAGGCTAGCCTGGCCAGATAAAGCATGAAGCATCACCTTCAAGCTGGTACAGAAACGGGTACAAGCGCAAACGCCACTGCCCTAACATAGGGAGTGGTACAGAATATGGGGGCAGGTCACTTGCGGCTACCCGAGTTTGGGCCGACACAGGTCGCGGTGATTGTAGGTCTTGTTGGTGTATATCTGGGTTTCAGTACACTGAGCATCCAGCTTCATGCCGGTAGAGCTGAGAATGAAGCGGCAGTTGCAGTTCCATCTATTGTGCGTACGCATTGGCTGTATTTCAATTGGGGTATTGGGCTCGGAGTTATCGTAGCAAACTTTGCCGCTCTTGTACTCCTCGATGTTGGTGTTCCAACCACACTGCACGGTATATCGGCTGCGAACTATCTGAGTGTGATCTTGCTCACATGTCTGATTGCTCGATTCCTATACATGACGGCGAACGATGCGACTCTCGACATGGCGGGATTCGTGATGCGCATTGCCCCAGGAGCGCTAGCAGATCGCGTTGAACTTGCCCGCCGATCCGTTGGGGTTCGTAACGCATTTGAGGCAACGCATGCTTTACCTTTCCGAACCTCAAATCGTTCAGACGATATCGAAATAGTGGTTTCCATTAATCCTGGGAGATGGTTCGTTGGGATAGATGAGTCAGGTGTCAGGGATATCATCAGTTGGTTGGATTTTTTTAAATATGACTTTTCTTCAAAAAATGCCTCGCATGGGCATACTCATGTAGCACGGGCAGATCTCGCCACAAATGTCGATATCGGACGCGTATTCAAAGATGTCACGATACCACTGATCATCAACTTGATGAACTTCAAGGTGATCAAGTTGGGAGAGGACCATTCGGGTGTACTCGTTTTGGTTGGCCTTTGCTCGATGGAAGTTTCGGATACGCTGGATCTAGCTGGCTCGATGTTTGAGTCCAAAGCGTTTGGCATCGGGGGTATGGAGCTCGGAAAAGTAATGGAGCTCTTTGATTGCGGGCAGAAAAAACCCAAGAGCCCAACGCAGAGCATTGTAAAGCCAAGTCGTCGCGGTCTTCTGCACATCAACACAGATAAAATCAGGGTAACTTGCTATGGGCTCTCCATCTGCTTCGGAACTTAAACTTGGAGATTGTATCACCGAACTCAGGGAAATTCGTTTGTTTCGTACGAAACAGAGATTGGTAACGAGCAGGCAGTAGTCGAATGAATGTATAGGCGGTACCCAATATCAATTGCCCTACGGGCTTGGAATGGTGTCCATTGATTGGAGATAAATCTGGATCCAAGGCTCTTGAATCACCCGGTCAAATTCCTTAAGCGTGTCTTCGATCCGTTTGATGAGTGCAGCGTAGTAGAGCTCAGTATGGAAGAAATATTTTGCCACTTCTGCGTCAATCACCGAGACCCGGTCTTCGCCCATGGTTGGGGTGTGGATGATTTTACCAATCATAAAATTGTCCAAAGTTAATGCTTCGGCCCCGCCATTAAGGAGGACGATCATTTTGAGCATCAGTGCCCGTTGAAGCCGAATAATATCCTTGGGTTCATGGATTAAAATTGTATACCGGTCAATTCCGTCAGCGCTGGGTTGATTCATGTCCCAGAGCAGTTGCTGCCAGACATCACGATTGGGGCAGTCTACAAGTGAAATCTCAGGGATCGGTTCGCTACCCAAGCTCTGCTTGTCCATTGATTCACGAGAATAGGTGAAAGTGATTGCGACAGCTTTACCCGTGTTACGCTCAAAGAAACTCTCCGCAGTCAAGCCATCCCCAAGCTGAGACAAGGCATAGTTGAGGAATCGGACATTGTACCCTTCATATTCCTTGGCTTCGAAGTAGATAATTCGTTTAGGGTTGATTCGCTGGTCTACTTCAGTACGCTTGATTAGTTCGTAGATCATCCGTTGGATGAGAATTTCTTCGCCGGGAATCATGGTTTCCACAAACTCATCAAATGGGGGCTGGAGCGCAAATTCAAAATTTTGCTTGATTAACTCCCTAGCAAGCCCACGGTAGAGGGCAAGTCGCTTATTCTGTGCAAGGAACCGAAGATCGAAGACATCTTCGCCACGGATTCGAAAGGCATCGCGGAAAAGTTCGTTGCCGGTGCTGTCAAAGAGGTCATCATCCTTCGGCAACGCTCGGGTGATCACTTGATCCTCAGGGAGTACATAGGGGGTCAGAACAATGATAACCTCGCGTTTCTGCGTCATGGTTCGCTCAGAACGAAAGGCAGATCCGATCAATGGGAGGTCGCCGAGAAGGGGAATTTTGTCCTTGCTGACCGAACGATCTCGGCTGACCAATCCACCAATAATGAACGGGGTAGTGTTGTCGATCCGGGCGTAAGTCTGCACACGCCTTGTTGAAATTGTCGGGGCCGATGCCAGCAGGTCGCCATCAATCGAACGAATCTCCAGGTCTCTCCCGGGAACTTGTGCGGAAACGACAGTGTCGATGAGCATTGAAACCTCATCGCCGCCTTCAGATATCCGCGGCCTGATATTGAGCAGGATACCCGTAGGGATATATTTGAAGTTAAATGCAACTTTATTCGAGTTATTGAGAACCCCCTCTTGGCTTGTTGCGATAGGAATATCCTCACCGACGCGGATCGTTGCTTGGCGATTGTTCATGGTCAGGATGCTGGGCCGAGAGAGAATTTCTGCTTTGCCATCACGGATCAGAGCGCGAATGGTGGTACCCCAGTCGCGAGCAACATCCCTTGAATCTAAATTCGTAAAAGTGATCGTATCAGTGATTCCCGTTGGGTCTAATGATCCGAGCAAGAAGTCGATGGATCCTTCCTTGAATGACCATTCGACGCCAAGTTCATCAAGTCCGCCTTCGCTGATTTCCAGAACCATCCCTTCGATAAAGACCTGCCGAGCGGGACGATCAATGTAGTCGTCGAGTAATGAGCGGACAAGGCTGAACTGCTCAGGATGTGCAGAGTGATAGATCACAATAAGTTGGGAAGTTACCCCGGCATGTACCTCGGCATTGAGTGCCCCGGCCTTTGTCGGAGTGGTTGTTTGCCCAAACGAGCCAGCAGAGCCTGTTTCCGTACTGACGAGCCCGATCTGTGCATCTGCTGGCGAGGGCATCTTGGTTACGATTGGAAGCTGGTTGAACTCAATTGTTGCAGGCAACCCTTCGATCGAGGGGATGGTATGGATCCCCATTCCTTTGAGCGCATTGAGTGCTCCTGAAGTATCAACATAACTCAGTTGGATCAGTTGTCGATCGACATCGGTTTGTGACAACCCGGATCGCATTTCAACCACTTGCGCGAGCGAGGCGTCAACGAGACCATGAATGTCATCGAGCTGTGGATTGACCGATGTTGAACCGTCAACTCCAACCACCACGCCCTGTGCCCAAAGCTGAGGAAGCTGTGAAAGATAGTTCGCAAACCCAAATTGCAAGAATATTGTTTCGCCTTGCTCGTTGGTTTGTACCAGGGTCGTTCCTGCCGAAACCCCATGGGGCGGTGGCCCGAGCATGGCAATCTGAGAAGCGCTTGCTTGACGGTATCCGTACTCGGTTTGAAAACGCAGGCGTAACGAGGTAATGAGGTCGGATATTTCAGAAAGACTTATTCGGTTCAGCGAAATCAACTTTCCAGCATTGGGGGGAAAGGTAATGGTACCTTTTGGTGTTTCGTCAAGAAGCCCCTTGGATTGTTCAGCCATCGGTGCAACAGAGGATGACTCAAAAGAAACGAGTTGAGATACCTTAATTTGATCCTGAATCGATGCAAGCACGCTCGGGGCAACCATCGGTGCATCAAGATTATCCAATGCCAAGGCGATGCGTTCGATCCCCCCCTTTTCGGAGTCGGCAATTACTGTTCCCCCGGAGAACTTGGGCGAGTCGATTAAGATTGTTTGAGTTTGCTCCTTCGTATGCGTGCACCCAAGAATCCAGAGTGTGTTCAGAAGCAGCAAGGATCCCAAACCTACCAAGAACAAACGCGCCAATCGGCCATAACCCAATCTTGGCGTCCAATAGTGAAGGGGCGGCTGGGCAGGGGGGGGGCGAAATTATGCCAAGTCGGCTTGGTGTTGTGCATCAATCATCTTCCTTCGTCCAGATTATATGCGGATCACTGCCCGATTGATAATCTTGCGATCGATGATCCTTAGAGGCCTGGTGTTTGGCGTGACCCATAGGTGTATGAAGGTGTGGATCACAAGCATGAGTCTTGTCGGATATATCGTCTGTCAAGGGGGTTTGGCATGATTCGTCATCACCACCTGATGTTGGCCTGCTGGGGTTACCACTGGAGGTGACCGGGGACTCAAAAATAGCGGAAGACACTTTGGGGCGAGGTGCTTTTTCATGTACCTGTAACTTATATTGATCAGGAGGGCCATCAAAGCTCACCTGGCCATTGCGAATACAAATTACCCGGTCCACTATCGCAAGCAGATCTGGCTCATGCGTTACCATAATGATTGTTTGATTGGGCATACTTGCGGAGATGGCTTCCATGATTTTGCATGAGGAGACGCGGTCGATCGAGGCGGTTGCTTCATCAAAGATCAGGATGGGCGCATTTTTGAGTAGCGCCCGGGCAAGGGTGATCCGTTGCTTTTCTCCTCGAGAAAGCTCGATGCCAAAATCTGAGAGGCGAGTTTCGAATCCTTTCGGAAGCCGTGCAACGACCTCATTGGCCCCGGTCAGCTCACAGACTCGCTCAACATCCTCATGTTTGGCATCAGGGCGAGCATACCGCAGGTTCTCGTAGATCGTGGCGTTGAACAGAAACACCTCTTGAAAAGCGATACCAATTCCTGCGCGGATCGTGCTGAGTGGGAGGGTTGAGGTATTGATCCCGTTGATATTCACTGTTCCCGAGGTTGGCAGAATGAATCGAGGAAGTAAGTTGATCGTGGTACTCTTGCCCGAGCCGCTAGGGCCGGTGATCGCAACACGCTCCCCAGATTTGATGACAAAGCTGATGTTGTGAAGCACTTCGGTTGCATCGTCATACGCAAAACATACATGATCGAATGCGATATCACCAGTAAGAATCTTGGTAGAAGCAGCTTGTGGGGGAGGCGCCAAGACGCCTTCGTCATGAATCGGTTCGTCGAGCATATCGAATACTCGGCTGACACTCCCGGTTGCCTTGGAGAGGTGGCCGACACCGCTGATAATTTCAAGAACGGACGGGTAAAGCATCATGACATACCCGAAGAACATCATAAACTCTCCGCCTTTCATCTTTCCGTTGACGACTTCCATCGCGCCGTAGGCAAGAAGCAGAATTGTTCCGAGTCCAACAAGCAGGTCGGCAGCTACTTTCTGCGCAAAGTGAAACCGCTGTGATTTGATCTGGCTTTTTCGACTTTCGTCGATTGCTTGGCGAAAAGTCTGACTCTCCCTGGCCTCAGCAGAGAAACCCTTGACCACCTCGATCCCGAGGAATTTTTCAACCACACTCCCATAAGCCAGCGAGAGGTTTTCTTGCGCTTCGGTATGACTCGTCCTGATCGGAGAGCGAAATATTCGATAGGTTATGAACTGCAGAGGTAAAATAATGATTGACGCCAGCGCGAGACGAATATTCATCAAGGAGATTACTACAATTAGAATTTGAAACTTTAGCAGATTCATCATTGTGAGCGGAAATTTGTCCTGAATGAAAGCTTGAATCTTGTAAGTGTCATCCATGACCCTTGCAACCACTCGTCCGGGCTGGTTCGAGCGATAGAAACGCAAACTCAGTTGCTGAAGATGGTCAAAGAGACGCTTGCGGAGTGCGAAACAGACATCCTCACTCATGCGCAGCGAAAGCATCCGACTTGAATAAAACAAAACATTACGGACAATATAGCTTAGAAAAAGCCCGAGCAAAATAATGACCAGCAACCTGCGCTGTCCGCCCCAATTTTCAGAAAGACCGGAGGGCAAAAATACATCGTCAATCAAAAGCTTGATCGCAAATGGGGGGGCGAGGTCGATCAGTGCAAGCAGCATCAGCAAACTGACAACGAGAGCCAATCGACCAGCATGTGGGCGCAACAACCCAAACACCGAGCCATTGACGGGCGACTCATCGAACTGTGACTCCTCGTTTGTACTCATTCGATTCTCTATGCCAGCCTATACCACCACCTGTTTCATCAGTTCCTATCGGTCGGATACCAAAGGGAACTTTCCAATGTCATGGAATATGGGAAGATGCAAATAAAGTTGCACACAGATCAAAGACGAAAAAACACCCCTGTGCTTACAGGGGTGTTGATCGCCCAAAGCGATGGAAGTTTGGGTTTAAATCGGGCGGACCACGCCTCCATTACCACCACCGATTCCCGATCCTCCCGGATTTGGCCGCCCGTTTGAGAAGGGGGTATCCAAACGATCACAGAACCCTGGTGTCCACATCGTTCGGTAGATGCCGATGTCATCAAAATCGATATCACCATCACCGTCAAGATCCGCAAGAGGATTGCTCTCGAGGAACCAGTTGATATAAATTTGGAGGTCAACGATGTCAATAAAACCATTGCCATCAAGATCGCCTGGACACGATGTGGATTGTGGGGGACACCCTTCGAAGGCGGGAACACCATCGTCGGTACTGAAAATCTGGAGCCGATAGCTCAGCAGCGTTTTCTCAGTGTGGTCCGGGTTGCCGGGAAGTCCGAAGGCGCCCAAATAAGTCACTTGCTCAAGGCCAAAATCACTTGGAGCAGGATTTGGTGGCATGGGGTCGGTCGGAAGACTGCCTTCAGGACTCTCTTCATCAGGACGGAAATCTTGGATAATCAGAGTCCACTGTCCGCCGGAGAGCTCTCCCCAGTACTTATATGTCGAGAAGGTGAAGTTGGTATATGCACCCCCATTGAGTCCATTTGAGTCGCCCCGAGGTAGTGCTAAAGGCGAAATAGTTCCACGAGGGCTCATTAACGCAATAAGCAAGTCGCCCGCACCATCTCCTTGGATATTGAGTGTGATTTCGACACCCTCGATGGTGAAATTCTGGCGAACACAGTTGAGGGGAATGAAGTGACGCGCTCCCGGGAGGAGTATATTGGTTTCAAGGTTCTCCGAAATTATAGCAGCTTGCGTGAAGGTGGCGTCCGTGATGTCGCCATCATCAAAAGCACCGTCGTCTCCTTCCTCAACAAGTCCAGAGTCCAGAATGAACAATTGCCCAGACCCGCCATAAGTGGCAGCTGCAGCAACCGCGGCCTCAGCATCAATGACACCAAAACCATATTCATCACTGTGTCGCACACCGCCGGCGTTGGTGCTCCAGAAAGTTGGCGTCGGTGGAGTACCGTCGTCGGGATCAGTGGCTCCAAGCCCCAAGATCACAGAAGGCCAATAACTATTGGTTGGATCATAATTGACGACCGTAGAGGTTTGTTGGATGATGTGTTGGATGTCACGAATTGTAAGGTTTGGATTCGCTTCAAGCATCAATGCAATGATTCCAGAAGCAATCGGAGCCGCAGCACTGGTTCCGTTGAAGAAACAAGTCGATTCGTCACCAATGAATGCTGAGGTGCCAAATATGGCATCACAGACCAAAGCAACAGGAAGACTCGTGCCTTGTGTGATCGTGACTACCCCAACCCCAGCGTCACTGGCTATAGGGGCAGAGCTCCACGAATTGTCTTGGGGCACAAACTCATTGCCCAGTGGAGCGTCTTGGACATAAGCTCCGGCAAAGACCGACGAACCAGTGTTCGAATATCCCGACAAGTTGTTATTCCCGGCGACAGATGCAATAGCAAAGGTGCGGGTCATAGATGCCGCCTGGCGATAATCCACACGGTTTCCCAAGTGACCACTCCATCGCCACTGGAGAGCTGCAGGGTCGCCAGATGGAGGAAGTCCTGCTGTTCGTCCATCGAGCAAGAAGACATCAGGCACTCCATCACCGTTGCCATCGGTTGGGTCAAGCCCGGTGATATCCAGATACCCGAATTCAGGCACAATTGGGTCAATTCCCACCCCGGGAAGACTGATTGCGTTTCCAAGCGCAAGACGGGGGAATCCCTGGAAATGGTTCCCGTTTCCTGCCGAAAAGACGAAGATCCGCCCCTTGCGGTCGCGACCGAGTCTAATTCCTTGATCAAGTCCGATCGCGTGCATTCGACTAAGCCCGTTGTGGCGGACCTCGGGAATATCGATTTCGAAGTCGTCTGGAAAAGTCGCGAGGTATTTTCCGGTGGGCAATACCGGATTAGGACCCGGGACAGGTCCCCAAGAGTTATTCACGATGTCGATATCGCGAAGTTCATGGGCGAAAGATTCGCCGCCGGCAATGTTGCTGCTGTTATTGAGCGAAGCAAGCTGAGCACCATAGGCAACCCCCGATCCTGAAATCCCATTATTTCCCTCCGCGGCCACAAGCCCGGCCACGCTCACGCCATGCGAGTAACTCACATTGAATGGGGCAGTTGGAATCGATAACTCTTCATTTAATTGGTTGGCAAGATCAGGGTTGATAAACAGTACACCAAACTCGTCTACATGGTAAAAACTGTTGTCAAAGGCCTCAAGGATTCCCACAACCACCCCAGAGCCGGTAATGCCGGTGTCATAGACACGGTCGATTTTATGGTCGTTGTTAAACGGAAGCCCCCCTGGATTCAGTACATGCCATTGGAATGGAGCAAGCGGGTCCGTCGTAATCGATTCGTTCTCTACCTCACCTTTGGAATCAACCTCCGCCCAGAGGACGCCATCAAGTTGGGTTAGTTCATTGGCAAGAGTGATGGCGTCTTCAACAGAGTTGGCTTCGACGACAAACACATCAGGCCGCTCAAGGAACGGACGAAAAGTGTGTGACCCAGGACGATTTGAGCCCAACGCGGAAGTAACAGTAGCAATCGCATCTTTGAGCACTCGCTCATTTTCAACGCCAACCACAAGACGGGCGAAGATCGTGACATTGATGTTGGTGTGCGGCCGGCGGGAATCAACCACACGCACCGCTTTGGATTCCCGCCAGGAGGGATTCTCGACAAGAAACTCCACTGGATGCCCGGTATCAAGCTTGACCATCAGAGGTGTACCTGAAACCGCGTTCTGGCCCGAAGGTCGATTTTCACCAGCACCGGTCGATCCAATGCCCGAAGCATTGACCGCTACAGTCTGGGCCGAGGCCGTTTGTTCACCAATACCGGCAAGTAGGCCGGCAAGCGTAAACAGCGAGAGGGCGCCCACGCGTTGGCAGTTTGATTGGGAACGAAATGGGAAACGAAATCCGAGTCTCATGGGAATCTCCGGTTTAGAAAAATCAGATCGAGCAGGCTTCCAGTATAGAACAGACGATGGTGCGATGCTTAGGGTTTTTCGTGAAACAAGGGGTTATTGACTTCGAGGGGGCCCAGTGGCGTTCATGTCCTCAAAACGAGCCTTGGTCAAGTGTGGCGAAGAGATGCACACGGCACGGTAGAGGATACGCAAACAATGGTTTCTGGTTGCGTCGAACTCACAAGACAAGGGAATGAGGCAATGCAATCCGCGGTAAGTGTTTACTTCATCGGCGAGGTCATCGAGCGAGGATCAAGAAGCGCGTTGAGTTGCTCAGGCCCGACCAATCCCTGTTCCAAAGCCAACTCCCGTACCGTCTTGCCCTGAGCAAAGGCCTGATATGCCAACTTCGCCGAAGCATCGTAACCAATGACCGGGACAAGGCTTGTGCACATCGCCAAGCTTCCTTCGATCAACTCGGTGCACCGCTCACGATCAGGCTCGAGCCCTTGGAGTAGCTTCTCATTGAGCACGGCGCATGATCCGGTTAGGATTTTGGTCGAGTCGAGTACATTCGCCCCCATCATTGGCATCGCAACATTCAAATCCAGAAGAGATCCAACCCCGCCGAGTCCTCCAGCCGTCACCGCTGCATCATTACCGAGCACTTGGCAGGCGCCCATCACCACTGCTTCGCAGATCACCGGGTTCACTTTCCCAGGCATGATGCTCGAACCAGGCTGAACCGCAGGCAACTTCAACTCACCGATCCCGCATCGAGGCCCAGAACCAAGCCAGCGGATGTCGTTGGCAATCTTGGACAAACTCACAGCAATCGTCTTGAGCAATCCCGAGACTTCAACAATCCCATCCTTGGCATGCTGGGCCTCGAAGTGATTGTTCGCCTCGCGGAAGGCAATTCCAGTCGCATCGGTCAGGTAGGCGCAGACAAGCGACGAGAACTTGGGATGCGTGTTGATCCCCGTGCCCACTGCCGTTCCGCCGATTGCCAATTCACCGAGCGTATGAAGCGCACGATGGAGCCGTTCTTCCGCATGGCGCATCTGTGAAGCATACCCGCTGAACTCTTGTCCAAGCCGAATCGGTGTTGCGTCTTGCAGGTGTGTCCGACCGATCTTGACCACTTCATCCCACAATTTGGCTTTGGCATCGAGTTCATCACCCAAGGCGGTGACAGCCGGAAGCAATCGTTCTTTGATCTCTACCGCTGCAGCGATGTGCATTGCGGTGGGGAAGGTATCGTTCGAGGATTGCCCCATATTCACATCATCATTGGGATGAATTGCCCGTTCGCCTTTGAGATATTCAGGGTCTTTGCTCGAACCAACCGCTGCGCCATTGGCCAAGCAGACGAGATTCGAGATCACCTCGTTGGTGTTCATGTTGGTCGAGGTGCCCGATCCGGTTTGGAAGATGTCAATGGGAAAATGTCTTGCAATTCCGCCCCGATCGTACATACCCCCGAGGATGATTTCGCAGGCCTCGATAATCGCATCGGCCTTGGGCTTCGAGAGTTTGCCCAACTCACAATTGGCCCGGGCAGCAGCTGCTTTGAGGGTCGCAAAGGCGAAAACCATGGTTTCAGGTACAGGCACACCCGAGATCGGGAAGTTGAGCACTGCCCGTTGGGTCGAGGCGCCATAAAGCACATCGGCAGGTACCGGCATCTCGCCCATGGAATCCTTCTCGATGCGGGTTTCATTCCGGGCCGATTCGTTCGTCGATTCGCAGGCTGTGGACACTTGATCCTCCTTGCCGGGGTGTTTTGTGATAAGGTGAGCCTCATTATAGAGCAAACAAGACGATTTGGTTGGGCAACCGCGCCGATTTCCAGCCGTACAGTGCTCTGCACACACCCAAGGACCGCACACCCAATGAGTATTCAACCACAATTCAAACAAAGCATCCTGTGGATTCGTATCCTGCGAGTTCTACTGTTCGTTCTTGTGCTGACTCCGGTTGCATCGGCTCAAAATGCGGCCCATCCCGATGCCAAGTCGCCCATGCCCGAGAACCCATACCTCAAACACCAAGACCCCTGGCGGTGGGATATTCGTTCCCAAATTTTTCTGCGGGCAGGCGTGTATTACTACAACGACCGGAACACCGTGCGCGATGTTAACACTGAACGGGTTGAATCGGTCTGGTGGCCCATGAAGGACATCGAGGTGATCTATCCCGTTGTGCGCGAAGGCGGATTCTATTGGTCACCTCAAAAAACCATCACTGCCAGCATCCGCGCAGGTGACTTTGAACGCGAGACAACACAACAACAGATGTTCACCAAAAGCACCAAAGCAGAATACACCCTCTGGCGATCGGATGTCCAAGAGTATGTCCATCAAACCCACATCATCCACAATTCGAAGATCGTCGTTTCAGACACTGTATTTGATCATGTCAAAGCCCGACTTCTGCCTTGGCCCGATGCCGAGGATTGGTCAGATGAAGCCAAGGCCTTCTTGTCCCCGATCGTCGATTCCGTCGGGTATGAAGTCACACCCGGCGCGGACGAAGTCGTCAAAACACTGCTTGATTTCTGGGTCGAAAACAACAACCCCCAATCCATCCCCCAGCTCGATCTCGTCAAATTCCTCACCGGCAAGGTCATCGAGCATGTCCAAGTTCGAAATCCGCCCGCCGAGTTTTCGTCGCGATCGGGGAATCGAATCTTCGGCTCGACCTTTGTCGCCGGGACATCGTGGTCTGGATTCGTGGTACGGTCGGCCGATATCGTCGCGCAAGAAACCGATGGCACAAAGCACGACCTGGCCACCCTCTTGACCTCAATCCTTCGCAGTGCAGGTGTGCCTGCAAGAACAGTCCTGTGTGTCAACATGCTCGAACAGGATGTGCTCGAGCAGATAGTCTCGATGGTTGAGTTTGCGATGTACGATTCCGAGCGGGACTTGACTTTCTGGGTGCCGATTGATGTTGATCGACTTCGACTCAACGGCAAGCGTGCTTCGCAATATCAACAATGGTGGAACTATCTGGGCACCCATGACGAGCTTAACGATTATGTTCCAGTCGCCTATTACTTCCATCCACCCGCAAGCTATGAGGCATTCGATCTGCCCGCGCTCTATGGCATACGCTCATCGAGCCCATTGCCTGAGTATGTCATTCAGTCGCTTATCATCGACCCAATCGTCTCCCCTGCGACTGCACCCAAGCCCAAACCGAACCCCTAAGGGAATGCCTCGTGTTGCAATGGGAGGGATGGTTGCGGGTTATACCTTGGCGGGTCTGGTGTGGCAAGTATCTTGGATCGGAGCAACCACTTTGAGAATATCGCTGAGCACGCCTCCGAGTGTACCAATCGCGTCGATCTCATAGACGATGGATGGGTCGTAGTGGTTGAGCACCGGGCGGGTTTCTCGCTCATAGACTGCGAGTCGATTGCGGATGACATCTTCCTTGGCGTCATCAATACGGTTCTGTTCGAGCGCTCGATTGTGCAGCCGAGCGATCATGTCATCTTGGTTCAAAGCACGAAGATGAATCACGCCGAGCACATCGATGTATTTTCCCATCAGCGTCGTCTGGGCGACCGTCCGTGGAATGCCATCGAGAATCAGCAGGTCAGAGTAGGGCTTATACATCCCAAGGATCGCCAAAGCATGGACATAGGTGTGCCAGAGCTCGAGGGTGACTTCGTCGGGAACGAGTTCGCCTTTGGATGAGTATTCGTAGAAAATTTGCCCGAGCTCGGATTCTTTGTCGAGCGTGCGGAACATGTCGCCGGTGGACATATGAAAATACCCAGGGATATTTCCAAGAAGTGATCCTTGCGTTCCCTTGCCCGCGCCGGGGGCACCAAAGAGTAAAATCGTCTTGAGCCGATCTGGCATCACAGACTCCTGATTGCAAATCAACCCATCGAACCAATCGACCCGGCGCATATCCGCGCGTCCGGTAAGCCGCCCTCATGCGAGGGTCTACATCATAGGTCGGCAATACCAAATGCAAGCTTCACACGACGCACTTTCAACCAAGAAAGAAAAACGGGCGTGACACGCATATCACGCCCGAAAACAACGAAATTGCTTGCCCAATCTGGACGATCGACTCGATCGTCCGATTCGGTTTAGGCACCGGCCTCGATGACCTCTTCTTGGAGATTCCGAGGCATCGCACGATACTCCTTGAACTCCATCGAGTTCGCTGCACGACCTTGTGATAAACCACGCAGGACAGTCGTGTACCCGAACATCTCGCTCAAAGGGACATCGGCGGTGATCTCCTTGACGATTCCCTTGTCCTCGGTATCAAGGATCATTCCACGACGCGACGAGAGGTCCCCCGTGACATTGCCAAGATATTCGGTGGGGGTTGTGATGACCACCTTCATAATTGGCTCAAGCAAGATGCTCCCTGCTTTTGAAACCGCTTCACGCAATGCCAAGCGACCAGCCTGTTCAAATGCAACCTGCGAAGAGTCCACATCATGATATTTACCATCCGTGAGGGTCACTTTGATGTTGATTAACGGAAACGGTGCCGACACGCCACTCTTGGCAGTGTTGCGAATACCAGCTTCGACTGAAGGGATGAACTCCTTGGGAATCGAACCACCAACAATATCGTTGACAAATGCGACATTATCTTCGAAATCCAGCCCATCGGCTTGGGCCTGCTCTGCAGTATATGGTTCGATGTTGATGGTACAGTCGCCGAACTGCCCACGCCCACCAGATTGTTTCTTGAACAGGCCTCGACAACCTTCGGCGTTGCCATTGATTGCCTCGCGGTACGAAACACGGGGGCGACCAACCTCAACACCAATTTTCATATCACGAATCAGTTTATTCTTGATGATCTCAAGATGAAGTTCGCCCATGCCTGCGATGATGGTCTGCCCGGTTTCTTCGTTGTATTCTGAGCGGAACGAAGGGTCTTCGCGACGGATTGTTACCAATGCTTCAGAAAGCTTGCGCTTGTCGTCTGCGGTCTTAGGTTCGATTGACATGGAAATAACAGGATCAGGGAACTCCATGCGCTCAAGGATGATCGGGTCATCAGTTGAGCACAGGGTATCGCCAGTGATTGAATTTTTAATTCCAACCACAGCGACGATATTGCCCGCACCGACTTCATCAAGGGCCAAACGATCCTTGGCGTGCATCTCAAAGATGCGTGAAGCGATCTCACGCTTGTTGTTGGATGGATTAAGGATGCGGGTGCCTTTGACAAGTTTTCCAGAGTAGACGCGGACATAGGTGAGATCGCCATGGGTATCTGAGACGACCTTAAAGACCAATGCAGAGAATGGGGCATTCTCGTCATGCGGGCGAGTGAGTTCGATGGATTTGTCTTTGGGGTCTGTGCCAACCATATCAGGCACTTCTTGCGGGTTTGGAAGATACTCGATCACCGCATCGATCAGTGCTTGGACGCCAATGTTCTTCAAGGCCGAGCCACAGAAGACCGGATTACACTCGAGTGCGATGGTACCTTTTCGGATTGCCTTTTTAATCTGGTCAACCGTGATGCTGTCTTCATCTTCGAGGTATTGTTCCATCAAATCGTCGTCAAGAGCCGAAGCATTCTCGATGAGCTCTGCTCGCCATTTTTCAGCCTTTTCAAGGAGTTCCTCCGGAATGTCCTGCTCAGTGACAATCGCGCCTTGCGATGCTTCATCGAAGTGGTATGCCTTCATCTTGAGCAAGTCGATGATCCCGACGAGTTCGTTACCAGAACCCCAAGGGAGCTGCATTGCAATCGCGTTCGCGCCCAAGCGTTTCTTGATGGTCTCAAAGGAATACTCAAAATCTGCACCAAGTTTGTCCATCTTGTTGATCAGACACATGCGAGGGACTTGGTACCGATCAGCCTGCCGCCAGACTGTTTCAGACTGGGCTTCAACACCCTCCTTGCCATCGAACACAGCAACTGCACCATCGAGTACACGAAGTGAGCGTTCAACTTCAATCGTGAAGTCCACATGCCCTGGAGTGTCAATCAGGTTGATCTTGTATTCCTTGCCTTCATATGTCCACGGACAGGTAGTGGCTGCCGATTGGATGGTGATTCCGCGCTCTTGTTCTTCTTGGAGGAAGTCCATCGTTGCGGTGCCCTCATGGACTTCGCCAAGCTTGTAGTTCTTGCCGGTGTAATACAAGATACGCTCAGTGACGGTGGTTTTGCCCGCGTCGATGTGGGCACAAATTCCGATATTACGGATGTATGAAAGGTCGGTGGCCATCAGCTCATTCCTCTTGCTGGTGTGTGTGTACGAGATGCCGTACGGGATACTTCTGGTTTATTGATTCACTGTGGAGGAACAAGTCCCACGGTGTGAACCAATCATTTTTCTTGAGGTGGTATATTTTTGTCATTCGGCAGAGCTCGCCGAGTGCAACCAAAATGGAAGTGCAATCTTTTAGAGGTGCCCCGCAGGTTCTGGATCAGATGGGTCTTCCATAGCTTGCACTCCTCGCGGCGTTACCGCTTCGTTCGCAGAACAGCACGCTCAATACCTTATCCGCAAAGGACTTGTCAAATTACGATCGCCCGAACCGGAGGGAACAGGCAATTGGGTGTGATCTCCACGAATCCTAGCCTGGCAATGACTCGAATCAAGCCCAATCGCCTATCCAGGCGTATTCTCGGACGTTGAAATCGACAATCAAAGATGAAAATCAAAATCAAGGCGAACGGTGCACCCAATTTTGAGCACGCGTCAGATCCTCTTGGCCTACTCCTCGCAATGGATCGAGCCGATTTTGCTCATGAAGTTGAATCACCCGCTTGGCCATGTCGCCCGCAGCCTTGTGGGCGCCCTGCGCGATCGCCAAATCCATCAGTTTCAACGCCAGATGCGGATTGCGAGGCGAACGAACAAATGCTTGGGACCAAGCAATCTGGGCATGTTCGAGCCAATCCATCTTCGCCGGGTCATCGGGGAATTGCATTGCCCGTTCAAACCACACGCTCCCAAGCCATTGGTATCCACTTGCCCCTGTTGATTGGGCAACACCCGCTTCGAGCAAATTGAGCGCACGATCCCATTCCTTCACCGATTCTTCATGCTTTCCGATCGATGCAAACACCGACGCCTGCCAGAGCATTTGCTGCGAGGCCGCGATCCGCGTTGCCATATGTGTCGGACGGATTTGAATCGCCCGAATCAGGTGCTCGATCGCGATGAATCGCCCATCAAATTCAAGTCGATTGAGCTCAGGAGATGGCAGTCCGCCGAGTGCGTCTCGCTGAATTGATACCTCGATTGCAGGGGCAGCAGCCAGACTGAGCTCCTTCTCCCACGCCATGATCGGTGGTAAACGCAGGGCAAAAAACGCTGATGAGCCAATCAACCCCAAAATCACGACGAAGAGGACAGGCCTGGCTTTGGCATCACCGACTTTGCCCGAGGTCGAACACGCTCCGCCAACCATCAATGCCCAGAGCATCCCCGAAACGAACCAAGTCGCACTGACTTCAATCATCGCGTGGATCGCTAAGACCGAAGCCCCTGCAAACATCGCCCACCGGACCGATGCGTCAAGATTACCCCGCCGAACGATCACCAATGCCACCCCCCCCCAGAGCATGCTGCCCAAAGCCTGCACAATCAAGAGGTTGATGTCCATCGCGGGCGAACCAAACCGGATCGAGATCACCGATGCAATGGCGATGATGAGCATTGCAATCCGGATCAGTTGCCGGCGATCCAAAGGCGACACTGCGGGCTTCGATTGGGCATCGGGGCGAATCCGGGCGATGATCGAAACCAAGGCCCCGATCAGCGCGATGCCTCCGATTCCCAACAGGGCCAAGAGATCAAAGGGCAAACTATGGGCGCTGGCGACATCCTCAGGGCTGAGCACAGGTTTGACCGAGGCATAATGGTCTTGAAATGCTCCCGGCCCGACGCCGAAGAGTGGATGGCCAAAGAACATCCGCATAGCTCCGACCATATATTGTGAGCGGAAGAACAGGCTCAGTTCCCCGATCCGTTCGCCGATGAATCCGCGGGCGATGACGCTGAGGATAACCATTCCGCACAGCGCCACAATCGCTCGGCCATCGAGTTTGATGCGGGTGATGAACATCGCTGCGATGGTCAATCCGAGCCCGAGTCCAAAGGCCCCGACCCCGCCTTTGGCACCGGTCATCATGAGTCCAACCAAAGCGGTCAGTCCGCCAAGGAGATAGACCACCCAAAGCCGATCAGTCTTGCGCGTATGCCATCCCAGAATCAACAACCCCGCAGCCCCGGCTCCAACAAAGCTCGCAAATACATTGGTCAACCCAAACCACGCGATTGGCTCGGCCTGGTAGAGTCGCCGCTCGTAGCCCAAAGCCTCGAACGATCCCGGCGTCCATCCTCGTGCAGCCAAAAACGATTCGCGGGTGAGTTCGTAGTTGGCGATGGTGTCGGGATGAATCACAAACATCTCATAGCTGCCCATGACAACCAGCAACAACGAAAAGCCCAGCGTGATCGCTGCGATGAGGTGTTGGGCATGACCAAGTTTGTGCGTACAAGACGCGACATACAGCACCGCTACAATCGCGAGAAGATTCGACCCTTCGAGGACGGATTCAAAGGTATGGAACCCGTGGTGGGCGATGATCACCATCCCGATCATCAGTAGGATCGCGCTCGGTGTATCAATGTGCTCTTTGCGGAGCAGCAACCCGGTGAGCATGAGCGAACCACTGAGCACCACCCCCAGATTGAGCAGCAGAGTCTTTGTCGGCGTCAACCCAATCACCGGGGGCGAAAACACAAACGGATCACTGACCCACCACGGAAACGCATCATGCTCGACCATCGCGCGGATTATGACCAGCGTTACCATCGCGATCAATCCGAACCATGCGAGCCCGGTGCCGAGTTTGCTCGGCGATTCATCCATCGGTGTCCTTGCTCGGCGAGCGGTATTCGAATAATGCGATTGCGCTGATCAATGCGGCAACCTGCATCCCAAGTACCATTGCCTGCCAAGGCTCGGCACGGGAGATCAACAAGCCGGATATCCCGGTCGCCAATGTCAGGGCATAAATCACCAGAATCGTCGATCGTGATCCGAGCCCACGATCGCGGATGCGGTGGGAAAAATGCTGGAGATCGCCCACAAACGGGCTTTTGCCCTGTGAGAGCCGAATGAGCGTCACCGACACAAAGTCATAGAGAGGGATCGCCAGAATCACCACGGGCATCAGCACCGCGTACCACCCGCCGGCCCAGGCGGTGTCGCCGATGGGCATATAGGTCGTGCGGACGGTGAGAAAGGCCAAAAGCAACCCGAGGATCAGCGACCCGCCATCACCCATAAAAATCTTGGCAGGCGGGAAGTTGAAAAACAGAAACCCGAGGGCCGATCCAACCAACAATGCCAGAATCGCCCCGACGAACCATTGTCCGTTGAGCAGCGCAGCCACCAGAAGCAATGACCCTGCGATGGTTGCGATGCCAGCGGACAAGCCGTCCATGTTGTCGATGAAGTTCATGGCATTGATGATGACCCCGAACCACAAGATGGTGATGAGGATGCTCAGCCATGGACCCCCGACATGGGCATCAAGGAGCGTCATCAATCGGGTATCGAAGAAGATCGCAAAGATTGCGCCCGGGATGAGCATGACAACCAGTTTCACCCAAGGGCCCATCGGCTTGCGATCGTCGATCAGGCCCAGCAGATGCAATCCTAGAATGCTGGCAATGAGTGTCCAGCCCATCGGCAGTTGCGATCGTAACCCCGGAACATGATTTTTGATCGGCTCGAGCACAGCAGGAAGGGTATCAGGATCGAGCATTGAAAAGAGCCCCATTGCGCCGATCATGGGCATGAGGATGCCCAGGGCGATTCCGATGCCGCCGGTGTTGGGGATGGATCGTGTGTCGGCTTTGATCTGCCCTTCGATTGGTGCACTATCGAGCGCACCGAGCCGGTGGGAGAGCCGAATCATGACCCAAGTCGCGGGGAGCGCGATCAGCAAGGCCAGGGGAATCAGGATGAGAATCAGGCGTTCCACGGTAAGAGTCTAGGTGTGTCTGACGAGCTACGACCGTAATGGAGCGGTCTGGAGGTGGGGAGCAATCGTGTCCAAGACAGGGAAAGACCACTCCCTTACAGTCGCGGCTCGTTGGGGATTGAATGAATCGGAAAATCATCCGCGGTAAACATTCGAGGTGGGGGTTTCTTGAAGAGTTGTGTGCGCACCTTGAGCATCCCGGCCGAGATGAGGTAGACGATGACGCACATGGCGTTGCCGCCGAGGATCATCCATACGGTGCGCAGCGGATACGGGCCGAGCTTGTCGACGAGTGACGGGGCGTTGTGGGTGCCTGCGCCGAGGTAGGTGTAGTTGGTGCCCAATATCGCGTTGAGGATGACGGCGAAGACGCCATAGGCGGTTCCCCAGAACATGCCGAAGTAGAGGGCTTTACGGTTTGGGCGATACCCCAGCACTGCGATGTCATAGACCGCTGCCCCGATGATCTGTGTGTGGTTGATCCAGTAGATCCAGAATGCCCAAGACCCCGCGCCTTCGCGGATCATCGGGGTGAAGTAGGCCTGCGAACTCAGGGCGATGCCCCAGAACAAGAGCAGCGAGCGCATCTTGGGATTGAGGGTAAAGAGTGCCCACGCAGCGATCCAAACCGTCCATCGGCACAGATGCAACGGGAGCGAATCCTGCAAATCCCAGTGCTGAGGGGTCAGTCGGCGGATAAAGAAAAAGGTTTGGGTAACGATGATGATCCAGGCAAGGAGTCGGCGGAAAGTTTGCTCGCGATTGGTGTCATTGGCGAGGTCGGCTTTGAGCAAGGACTTACCGACCATGCACAATCCGGTAAAGAGGACAACGGTCATCGCGAGGATCAGATAATGGAACGAGGTGAAGGACCGGAACTCGGCGATCCAGTCATAATCATTGGGATTGGTCGAGATCGTCGGCTGCATCATGGAACAAGCTCATGGCGGAGTTGACCACAGGCCGCAGCGATATCACGCCCTCGGCTGGCTCGGATATGGCAGTTGATCCCCTGCTCACGCAAGATGCGTTGGAAGTGATGCACATCGTCGCCGGTGGGGCGTTCGTAGGGGAGTCCTTGGACCTCGTTGTATCGGATGAGGTTGACATTGGCACGGAGTTTTTTGACGACAGTTGCCAGTTCGATCGCGTGCTCGGGTAGGTCGTTGATCCCGCCGAGGAGGATGTATTCGAGCGTGATCTCGCGTCCGGTTTTGGTGAACCAGCTCGAGCAGGCCTCGACGAGTTGGTTGATCGTCGTGAACTGCGCCCAAGGGATGAGTTGCTTGCGGAGTGCATCGTTGGGGGCGTGGATCGAGAGGGCGAGGGTGACGGGCAGGTCAAGCTCATCAGCGAGTTTTTCGATCGCTTTGTGCATGCCGACGGTTGAGATGGTGATCTTGCGGGCGCTGATCCCCATGCCCCACGGGGCGGCGAGTGACCGAACCGCATGAACGACGGCTGCGAGATTGGCCAATGGTTCACCCATCCCCATAAACACCACATTCGAAATGCGCTCGACGCCTTTGAGTTGGTTGAGCCTCCAGACTTGTTCGACGATGCGACCAGCCGAGAGGTTGCCGTCGAGTCCGCCGATGCCTGTGGCGCAGAAGGTGCATCCGACGGGGCATCCGATTTGGGATGAGACGCAGGCGGTGCGCCGATCGGTATCGGTCGCGGGGATCATCACGCACTCGGTCTGGCGGGCGGTGTTGGAATAGGGCATGTCCTGCCCGACAATCGGCAATCGGCTTGAACGATCAACTCCGGATTCGCTTGCATTGACCTTGTTGGTGTCGATATCGTCGGGCCATTCGATCAGGAGTTTCTGGGTGCCGTCGGTGGCCAGTTGGTGTGCGACCGTTGGCCCCGAGAGGAAGGTCATATCTTCGGCGAGAATCTGGCGGTCCAGATTCGAGAGATTGGACATTTGCGAAGGATCGACAATGCCTTTTTCGTAAACCCATTGCATGATCTGCTTGGCACGGAATTTGGGCATCTTGTGTTCAATACACCATGCCTGCAGGGTTGTTGGCGTGAAGGAGAAGAAATGGTTGGTCGGGTGATTCATAGGGATTCAGGTTTTCCTGCAATGGTCAATGGCACCGCGATCGCGCCGTATTCATCAGCGGTGATGGTGGGGGGCTCAACACGGACTCGGCGGTCCTTGTGGTTGATTCCGTGGGCTTCCATGAGTTTTTTGAGAGACAAAGGCAATCCGAATTCGATGGACTCTTCGTACACATCAGCAATGTGCAGCGTCGCGCCGTGGTGATCAACGAAATGTTTGCAGATATCGGCGACCAGGTCTTCCGGAGCGGACGCGCCTGCGGTGAGGAGAATGCGCTCGGTGCCTTTGGGATACCACGATGGATCGAGCCCGGAGACATCATCGAGAAGATACCCGGGGGTGCCGATATTTTTGGAGATTTCGGTGAGCCGGACAGAGTTAGAGGAGTTTTTCGAGCCCACGACGATGACCAGATCGCATTGCTCGGAGATGAGTCGAACCGCGGCTTGACGGTTGGTGGTGGCGTAGCAGATATCCTCGGTGGGAGGGGCTTTGATGGTGGGGAAGGCGGATTTGAGGGCGGTGATGATGGTGTTGGCATCATCGACCGAAAGGGTGGTCTGGGTGAGGTAGACGAGTTTGTCAGGGTCGTTGATGGCCAAGTTGGGGATGTCGGCGGGTGATTCGACGACTTGAGTTTGGTTGGGGGCGTGCCCGAAGGTGCCGACGATTTCTTGATGGTCTTTGTGCCCGATGAGCAGGATTTGGTATCCTTGGTTGGCGTATCGGATGGCACGCGAGTGGACCTTGGTGACCAGTGGGCAGGTGGCATCGATGGCTTGGAGGTTGCGTGCCTTGGCCTGATCGCGGATGGATGGGGAGATGCCATGAGCGGAAAAAACGACGATGGAGCCCTGGGGGACTTCATCAAGGGTATCGACGAAGACCACGCCTTGTTTGACAAAGCGGTCGACGATGTGGCGATTGTGGACAATTTCGTGGTAAACATAGAGTGGCTGATCGGGGAGGGTATTAAGGATTTGATCCACCACATCAATCGCCATGCGCACACCTGCACAGAATCCTCGTGGATTGGCCAAAATGATCTGCATCGAAACTTGCTCTCCATTTTTATTATGTATAGGTGTGGCGAGGTGCGGCGTGCAAAGTGGGTTTGGGTGAATTGTAGACCGTGCAGAGTCAAGATACGCCTTGATGAGTCTTGAGCTTGCCCTACGCCTAAACTCTACACTGGCAAAGTTGAAAACCATCCACGAGGCATTCCCCTTATGAACGCAAGATTGAGCAATCGTTTCATCATGTTGATTGGCGTGCTTGCCCTTTGGGTCGGGGCAGATGTCGGCTCGGTCGTCTATGCGGGCGAGCCTGAGACCGAATCACAATCGCTCCAGACCGCTTCGAGCCCAGATCAATCGCTTCTTGATGCGATTATTCATGCCGAGGAGGTCATGCGGCGTTTTGGGATCGCCGAGGCACCTGTCAAAGCCCAAGGCACCTTTCGGCTCACGACCTACAACATCGAAAACCTTTTCGATGATGTCGATGACCCCACGCTCACGGGCAGAAACGAAGACATCGATGACACCAAGCCCGAGCACCAGATGCTCGCAGTTGCCCGGGCGATCCACAAGCTCGACTCCGATGTCCTCTGTTTGCAGGAGATCGAGTCCTACGATGCGCTGATCTGGTTCCGGGACACATATCTTGCGGATATGGGGTACGACCATGTGGTTTCGCTCGATGCGGGTAATGCGCGTGGAATTGAGAATGCAGTGTTGTCGCGGTTTCCGTTGATGGACCCGGAACTTTGGATCGGGAAAGAGCTCGGCGGGGTTCATCCGGAGAAGTACGGGCGGAATAAGAATTTTTATGCAGGCGAGGCGATCGCGTTTCGACGATCGCCTTTGAAGGTGGATGTGAAAATCCCCAAGATGGGTGATCGGGAAGCCTGGACTTTGACGCTCTTTGTGGTGCATCACAAATCGGGTCGGTTCAGCCAGTATTGGCGAGAAGCCGAGGCACGAATGATTGTGAAGTTGGCCCATGAGGTCGAGGCGGCCCATCCGGGACGGGCGGTGGTGATTCTGGGCGATTTCAATGCCCAGCCGAGCGATGAAAGCGTGAAAATTTATCTGCGGGATGGATTTTACGATATCTTTGCAAAAAGCGATTGGTCTGATTCGGAGCTTGCCACGCATGAGTCAAGCCGACGAATTGACCTGATCCTTGCGAATTCGGCCGCGATCAGGTATCTTGACGAAGAGACTGCCTTCGTGTTGGGCACCGCAGCGAGGCCTGCGGGGGTGGATTGGCGCTCGTTGGATACCTTTGATGGGTATGCAGCGGATCATTATCCGGTGAGCGTGGATGTCACACGGTAAGATCATGCGTGGGTCATTGGGTAGGAATTCGGGATCGGCGGGCGATAGGCCTTTGCAGGAAGCGAAAAAATGGAAAGTATAAAACCTTGGCAAATCGTGCTGATGGTACTTGCGGTGGTTGTGCTGGGCTTTTCCGCTTGGAAATATGGTTTTTCAGGCTCGATCCCAACCACGAGCGGATATATGACTGTGGACATCATGACCGGGCAGCTGTATGATATTCGTAAGGGAAAGGCCAAAGGGGTTCCTTTGCCAGCGAAGCACCCCGATACAGGGAAACGCACTTTGTATCCGGTCAATCAAGTCGAAGGCCTGACTTGGGAGATTCCGGAAGGATATGACAGTTTTTTGACAGAAAATGTTCGGAAGGGATCAAAGCTCAAGCCCGGCTCGCTCAAAATCGAAGTGCTCCCTGAAGATCCGGTTCAGTTTGTACTTCGATAGGATCTTGAGAAGAAACACTGAGAAGAAACCACATTATTGAGTATAATTGTGGACTTGAATTGGTTGTGCAGGCGTTGGAAAGAAGTGGATGACACGAGGCAAGGAAAACATCAAATGAAAACAAACAAAGCATTTACGCTCATCGAACTCCTTGTTGTCATAGCGATCATTGCGTTGCTCATTGGCATTCTTCTCCCGGCTTTGGGATCGGCCCGTGCGACTGCTCAGCGGTTGTCGTGTTCGGCCACGCTCAGAAGTATCGGCACTGCCAATGCGATTTATGTCGGGGACTATCGGGGGCATTACTCGAGCCCGGTCAATGTGGGCGCGAAGTACCTCGGACGGGTCGTTGTGCCAGGGGAGGGCATCGTGACTGGTGCTGAGTCACTTGCAGGAACAACTGATCAACTCAAACCAACGCAGACTCAGGATTGGATTACGCCCATGCTTGGTGATTCATTGGGACTTTCCGATCGACGGGCGAAGAAGATGACGCAGTTGAGCAATGATTTCGCATGTGCTTCTGCTCGAGCCTTTGTTGATGCACCATACCAAGATGGTGGTGGGAGTGGAATTCCAAGTGATTTCGATGAGTTTGCTGATGAAGTAATTATCGGCGTGAAACAGGGGAGCTATCTGATGCCCTCTGGGTTTGCTCATTACAGTGCCGATGCGGGAGATGCTGTGACACGCCTCGTTCAACGGGTTTCTGCCGACGGTGGGATCGCCATTTCGCCTGATGTGGGTTCAATGATTTCAAATCCTGGTGCACCCCGGCAACCCAAGGGGTTCCGCCACAAAATAGCGCAAGTCGGAACCGTTGCTTCTGACAAAATCATGGCGGCCGACGGGACTCGGTTTTGGACAGATCCGGGTGAGGGTGAGGTTGATGGGTTGACTTATAACCCTACACTCGCTCCGCGCTGGTATGGAAACTTTACTGAGCCCACGCCAACTTATAGAGGGTCGCGGGCGTGGGGACGAGAATCAGCAAGCTCATCGTCACAAACCAATGTTGATCTTTCAATGCGCCACGGCAATAGAGAAGTCAATGCACTCTACTTCGATGGCGCGGTCCGGTCGCTCACATCCATGGAGATGTGGACTGATCCAAATCCTTGGCATCCAACAGGCACAATCTGGACCAATGGGCAAAATACAGAGGAGTCCATTCGGTTCATGGAAGCCCAACGCGGGAATAGGCCTGTGGCCAAAATCTATTGAGCCTCGGTTGGCCGATCTCGGTTTATTTGTCCTCACTCTGAAGTGAATGAATCGACGCCCTTTACCAGCTGGTGAGGGATGTTTTTTGTGGGGAAGTCTGCTGTCTATTACTTCTGCTTGGAGCACATAAGGCTTCATTCTTTGCCGTCTGCCAGACAGTTTGCCCAGTTTAACAGGCATGCGGTAAATCGTGAGAAAATTTGCAAAACTGGAAGGAAATGCTTCGGAAATGGGCTGGGATCGGATACACTTGGTTCAGCACGGTGCTCGGAGAGATTTCGTCCGATGGGTATCGCGGCGTTGAGGGGTAGAGGGGTAAGTGAGAGGTAAGAGAGAGAACCAAGGATTTACTGGAGAGGCAATCCAATGAAAAATACGCGAAAAAGTGCACTTATGGGGGTGACCGTTGCAAGCTTCGCAGCTGGCGCGGTGGCCGGGGGAGATGTTATTGCATACACGAGTTTTGAGAACGCCTTTGTTGGCGATCAGTATGTTGATACTGGTGATGCAAGCGTCGATCATGATTTGGTCAACAATGCAGGTCAGTCTGTTGTCGATTTCACGGCCGATGGGGTGGAAATCGGCTTCGACTCACAATATTTCAACACACGCAACGGCGTCGGTTTGACCGATGGTGATTGGGTCGGCGCAACCGACTTTACGGGTACCGTTGGCTCCTTTACTGATGGGGTGCAGGGCTTCCAGCTGCAAGATGCTGATGGCATGATGCGCACCACCTTTGATACCATCACTGTTCCTGGTGATCGGACGCTCTTTGAGTGGAACCTGATGATGGATTTCTATGTCCAGGAAACTGGGTGGGAATCTGATGACTACATGCGCATCTGGCTTGTCGTCGATGATGGTGTTGAGATTGATATTCTCAATACGGCTGGTATGGATGTCGACGATATGGGCATCGAAGGTGAATGGCATATGGTTACGGTGGATTTGACTGGGTATGTCTCAGCAACGCTCCATGTCGAGCTTGACTCGAACTCAGGCTCAGAATCGCTTTACCTCGACAACATCGTCTTCAAGACGGGTATTCCAACTCCGGGCACACTTGCTCTTCTCGGGTTTGGTGGATTGGCTGCAACTCGTCGTCGTCGATAACGAATCCTTTGATTGGGTTGTGTAGCTTTAGGTGTACTGCCCTGACAGGATGATCCCGTAAACTCCTCTATTGACCCGCTCCCTATCAAGGGCAGCGGGTTTTTTCGGCGCTATCCTCACCTCATAACCTTACAGGGAGAATCATATGAGTACCCAAGACGCATTGAGTTGGCTTGAGACACACGAATCAGATTCGATCGCCCGGTTGATCCAATGGCTTGCGATTCCATCGGTCGGGACTGATCCGGCGCATGATGAAGATACCGCACGGGCGGGGCAATGGGCTGCGGATCATCTCAAAGTTTCGGGATTTGAAGTAGAGTTGTGCCCGACAGGGACAGCAGATTCGCCCGGACATCCGATTGTAATGGCAAGCTCGGCGGGCAGTGATGACTACACCGGCCCGCATGTGTTGTTCTATGGGCATTACGATGTTCAACCTGCCGACCCGATCGAGTTGTGGGAGTCTGATCCATTTACGCCAATCATCAAACCCGCCCAAGGTGAGGTGGGTGAGCGGATCGTTGCCCGGGGGGCGTGCGATGACAAGGGGCAGGTGATGATGTTCCTCGAAGCGATGCGGGCGTGGTATGAGACCACGGGCCAGCCAGGCGGGGGCGTGAAGTTCACGGTCATGCTCGAAGGGGAAGAGGAATCGGGGTCGGTAAATCTCGAACGGTTTATACGAGAGCATGCCGAGCGACTTGGCAAGACGGATGTATGCTTGATTTCCGATACCGGAATGCTCGGGCGGGGTAAGCCTGCGATTACCTATGGCGTACGCGGCTTGGCCTACACCGAGATTACGCTCATCGGTCCAGACCAAGACCTGCACTCAGGGCTTTGGGGCGGGCGGGTGCCGAATCCAATCAATGAACTCGTCAAGGTCTTATCGCAGCTTTGGGATGAGGATCGGCGGGTGACGATTCCGGGATTTTACGAAGGGGTTCGCCTATTGACTGATGAAGAGCGCAAAACATGGAAGCAACTCGGGGTTGATCCGGTGGCGGCTCTGCGGGGGATTGGACTTGGAGCCGACGGCGATGTAGGCGAGAAAGGATTTACCGCAATCGAGCGGGAATGGGCGCGTCCAACTGCGGACATCAACGGGATCATCGGCGGGTATACCGGGCCAGGTGCGAAGACCGTCATTCCTTCGCAAGCGAGCGCGAAGGTATCATTCCGGTTGGTCGATGACCAGGACTCGGCCAAGATTACCCAAGCCTTCTTTGAATGGCTCGAAGAACGGACACCGGCCGGTTGTCGATGGGTGTTCGAGGATCATGGAGGTGGGGCACCGGCGACTTGCGCGACCGAGTCTGAGCCTTTGCGTGCTGCAGCGAGGGCGATTGAACAGGCGTGCCATCAGCCGACCGCAATGATTAAGTCCGGTGGGTCGATCCCGGTGGCGGGTCTGCTCAAGGAAACGCTCGGGTTGGAGACGATCTTTATGGGATTCGGGCTTGAAGATGACCGGGTACATTCACCCAACGAGAAGTTCGAGCTCGATTGCTATCGGATGGGAGCTCGATCGCATGTCGTGTTGGTTGAGCAACTCAAGCGGATCGGTTAGTCGACGGGTGTAGGTGGATGATCTGATCATGCTGCGACGAGATTGGGTGTTTCTGGAGGCTCGGGTAAAGATTGCGCTTTGGGGGGATTGGATTCTGATTCAGATTCAGATTCTGAAACAATCTCGCCGACCTCGATGGCCTCGACGACTTCGTCGTCGTCATTGAGGATTTCGATTTCACCTTCTTCTGAGATTTGGCCTGAGATTTTGGCAAGGTACATCGCGTGTTGATAATGCAGTTCTTTGACACGGTTGCGTAGATCATGGAGCTGGGTTTCATGGCGGATGGCATTGGCGAAGACGCTGAGCATGGCCAAGGTGGTGATGCCTCCGGCCAAGAGGAAAACAATCAACATGCTGGTGGTTACGGTGCCCATGGGGATATTGATCGGCTACTCCTCCAAGAATCTTTGGGTAGATGCACCAGAACCGGGTATTGGCAGTAGAATAGGGGCAGATTCTGCCCGCGCTCTTGGGATGAGCGGGGCATCTGATCATGGGAGGCGTGGAGCATCGTGCCAAATCAGTATCGATCTGTTTTTATGCCCATTTTATGGATTTTCTTGCTTGCCTTGGGGATGCTGGTTTCGCAGGGCTTTGCGCAGGGGGATACCGGGGCGCCCGGGGAGGTCCAGCTGACGGTTGTCAGCTTTGGGGTCGGTGGGCTTGCCCGCGAGGGGGAGTGGGCTGGGATTCAGGTGCAAATGCTCGACATGGGATCGAGCGGGCGCGATATTGTCCTTCGGCTGACCATTCGTGACGAGGATGGAGATGACACGCAGTACGATCGGGTCGTGACCGCCAACCCGGGGACGCTTCAGAGTTTTTGGCTCTATTGCTGGATTCCGTATCGGGGGGCGAATCTTGAGTACGAACTTAAGGCATACGAAGCGATTGATACCGGTAATGCTGATGTAGGAGAATTCGGGTTTCGGGTCGGTCGATTGGTGGGGCGATTGCCGATTTACAACCCGCAGATTCAGGCATCGACGGTGGCGCTCGCTGGGATCATCGGGTCGCATCAGTTGAGCATTGACCAGTATGGGTACACGATGGGCGGCCGACTTGCGATGCTCTTTGGGCATGAGCTTTTGCGGACATCACCTGGGCTTGGGGTTGAGAATCTGCCCGATCGTTGGCAGGGGCTTGTGGGGATGGACACACTGGTGTGGGCGGGCGCAGGGACAGCGGGGACTTCGCCTGGGCGGTTGTCACCTGAGAAAGCCCGTGCGATTCGGACTTGGGTCGAGCGGGGCGGGCATCTGGTGATTGTGTTGCCTAGCGCGGGTGATCCTTGGTATATGGGATCGCATCCTTTGCAAACGATTTTGCCTGTGATCTCGCCTCCCAATCGCAAGGGTGGGGTTGATCTCAATGACTACCGTGCGTTGTTAACCGAATCGGACAAGGCGGTGCTTCCTGAGAATACGGTGGTGTATACCTTTGATCCGATTCCGGATCAGCCCAGTTCTTTAGCGATTCCAGTGCTCAATAATCGTGATGGTGCGTGTGTGGTGATTCGTCGGCTGGTGGGCTCGGGGATGGTGACGGTGATCGGGTTGCCTTTGAACCATGGCCAGCTTCGGCGGGTTGGATTGCCTGATCCGGAATCGTTTTGGCATCGGGTGCTGGGGATGCGGGGCGATGTGCTTCGTCCAGATCAGATGACCGATCAACAGAAGACGGATGTGGGGAATCGGATCGGACTGATCTTTGACGAGGGGATTTCTGGAGAGATCGCCAAGACCGGGCGTGCGGTGCAGGGGGTGCTTTTCGGGATCGTGGTCTTTGTGTTGTATTGGCTTGTTGCCGGGCCGGGCGGATTTGCGATCCTCAAAGTACGCAACATGAAGCAGCATGCCTGGATGGCATTCGTGGTGACGACGGTGGCATTCACTGCGTTGGCATGGATTGGGGCGACCTCCATGCGCCCCAAATTGGCAAATATTTCGCACCTAAGTTTGCTTGAGCAGGTGCATGGGCAGGAGACGGCACGAGTGCGGAGCTGGATGAGCGTGATGCTTCCGAGTTATGGCAGCGCGGTGGTGTCGCTGAGGGACCCGGATCAGGAGCGCGGGTTGAGCGTGTTTGAATCGACCAATTTGCTTGCACCGTGGACATCGCCAGACTCATTGGGGATCTTTGTCAAGGGGTTTCCAGATAACTCAGGATACCGTGTGGAGTCGAAGAATCCCAGCGCGATCCGTGTGCCGACGCGTGCAACGGTGAAATCGTTCTATTCAGAATGGGCCGGGGTTGCTCGTTGGGCGATGCCGATGCCTGTCGGTGAGTTGGGGTTACTTGAAGAGGCAAAGCTGACACTCGACGGGACGATTGTGCGTGGAAAGCTCGTGCATGATTTACCCGGAGTTTTGACGGATGTACAGGTGTTTGTGATTGGGGGGCAGATTCCGATTCTGCGTCCAGGGCAGGCGCTTGGGCGCCGTTCCATCGCACGCTCGGCGGTGTTTGCGCCAGACTTTGGATCCCTGGGATGGGGCGCAGGGCAGGTGATTGATCTTGAGGAGATCACACAGATCGCGGTGCGCAATAACAACTACTTCGAGAAGGTGGTCAGGTATGGTATCGAGCAATCCGGGCTTCCAGGGAGCCGAAAGAAGCTGGTCGATCGGTTGATTGCGGGTCGGTTTATTTCTCAGCTTGCGCCGCCCAACTATGACGGGGCAGACAATGATCCGGTAGGATCGCGTTTGGCGCTTCGGCGGGCATTGCACGGGTGGGATCTTGGACGCTGGTTCACCGAGCCGACGCTGATCGTCATCGGTGTGCTCGAAGTACATTCCGAGGATGCCAATGTGGATGGGATGCCTACGCCGGTGTGGATTGATGGACGCAAGGTGCCCGCATCGGGCAAGACGCTGGTGACTTGGATTTATCCGTTTGAATCCAACCCACCTTCGTTCTTAGGCGTATCCAATAGAGAACGCCGTGATGATACTCAAACGGTAGACGATGATGATTGATATGGAACTGGTATGGAAGTGGGTTATTGATGCCAATGATTGAAACGATTAATCTGACCAAACGCTATGGCGACCTGGTCGCGCTCAATGCGCTCAACCTCAAGATCAACGAGGGCGATTGCTTCGGGTTTATTGGGCCAAATGGTGCGGGCAAGACGACCACGATCAAGGTGTTGGCGACGCTGCTCAAGCCTTCGTCTGGGCAGGCGCAGGTTGCAGGGATGACAATCGGGTATCAGAATCGGCAGATTCGCCCGCTGATTGGATATGTGCCTGACTTTATGGGTGCGTATCAGGACATGGTGGTGCATGAGTATCTTGAGTTTTTTGCTGCGGCGTACAACATCAACGGACAACAGCGCAAGAAGGTGGTCAACGATGTGCTCGAGCTGACCGATTTGACCTATAAGCAGACAGCCGAGGTGAATTCGCTCTCGCGCGGGATGCAGCAACGGCTGAGCATCGCGCGGGTTTTGTTGCATGATCCCAGGGTGCTGTTGATGGACGAGCCGGCGTCGGGCTTAGACCCACGCGCGAGGATCGAGATTCGGGAGCTGCTCAAAGAACTCAAGAAGATGGGCAAGACGATCCTGATTTCGAGCCATATCTTGCATGAACTGGCCGAGTTGTGTAATACGGTGGGGATCATCGAGAAGGGTGAGTTGCTCTTTAGTGGGTCGGTCGATGAGATTCTCAAACGCGCCAAGGTTGGGCATGTTGTGCATATCGGGGTGGCCGAGCGGATCGAGGCAGCGACGAAGGTGCTCGGGACCATGCCGGGCGTTGAGAAGGTCAGTATCGTCCAAGGCGACGGCACCGCGATCGGTGGTGGTTCAGGACAGATCATCCACGCCCACTACGACGATCGCAACGGCGGTAACTTCACCGACATCCCCAATGTGCTCATCAACAACGGCTTCCGCGTGACACATTTCCAAGAGGAGCCGGTGAACCTAGAGACGGCGTTTATGCGGCTGACGAAGGGGTTGGTGCAGTAGATGGATTGGGGTAGGCCAATCCAATACACCATTGGTACAATGACCCATGAAATACCCGAAAATACGCGAAGAAAACACATGAATTCACGAGAACAAAGCCCAAAATGCTGGTTTATGCACAAATTTGCCCTACCCTTCCTTTCCCCGGAACGATATAGAAAAAAGTGCCAAGGAACGACACGCCGGGAAATGGAGATTAAAAGCATTTATGGCTAAGCAAGACGATAAGTTTACGATGGAAGCGATTGTGGTCGAAGCACTCCCCAACGCGATGTTCAAAGTCCGCCTGCCGAACGAGCAGCAATCCGAGATCCTCGGGTATGTCTCAGGCAAGATGCGCAAGCACTATATCCGCATCCTCCCAGGCGACACCGTCACCGTCGAAATCTCCCCCTACGACCTCACCCGCGCACGCATCACCTACCGCCGATGAGTTGAATCAATTACGATCAAAAACACGATCAAAAACAAAGCCATTCTCACGGATGGCTTTTGGTCTATGCAAACTGCTTCGCTTGATAGACTCAATCATCCAAGAACGATACCACCCCAGTGCCGATGTCATAGACCGCACCGACGATCAGCATCCCGTCATCCTTGCATAGATCAATAAGCACCTGTGATTGTTCTCGAAGCGACTTGACTGAGTTGCGAACATTGGCCTCGATGGTTTGATCGACAATGTGGGCCGCATCTGCTTTGAGATTAACCGACATTCCAATATGCTCAACGATCGTTTTCATCCCCGTTGACAGATCCGCCGTCTCTGCGGTCAATCCAGATTTCAGCGTCTTGACCGTTGCCTGCACCGCACCACAACAGGTATGCCCCATTACCACAACCAATCTGGGCCCAAACTGCACCGCAGCGAACTCGGTGCTTCCAAGTTCCAAAGGCGTCACAATATTGCCCGCGATCCGAATCACGAACATATCACCCACGCCTCGGTCAAACACAATCTCAGGAGGGACTCGTGAATCCGAACACCCAAGCACCACCGCGAATGGTTCTTGGTTGTCAACCATCTTGTGTGTCCGATGAATCTCCGCAGATTTCCCCGCAGCGAATCGTTGATTACCTTCTTTGAGCAGCTCAAGCGCTTGTATTGCTGGGACCATGTACTTTCCTCTGTTGTGTGTGATCGGATAAACGAAAAACGATTTATTTAACTGAATTTAGATATCTTCCGGATGGTTTTGAAAAGACTAAATCGGAGTTTTTGCCACAGGGTGTAGTTGTCGGGGAATTGCTGGAGTGATTCGGGAATCTGTTCCATCATTTTGGCGTTGAGCATCGGTGGTTTGATATCAATTCCATGCCAAGGCATTCGCTTTGAACCTTCGAGAAATATTCGCCCATCATACCCGCAAAAGAGATGTGTCACAAAGTCTTCATTTGGGCGAAGTGTTGCCAGCGAGTTGTCACTGATTTCAAAGAGCTCAAAATACTCATCTTTTACAAAGATCAAATTGAGATCAGTAACACAGACCAGCGAATACCCCTTCTCTCTACCGAGCTCAAGAATTGCGCTCGGACTAGCTCCGTGCATAATCGTAGGGCCAGGCTTTTGCACAAAATGCACACCGGTTGCTATCGTTGGGTTGTATTCGATGCACACGACCTTAGGCTGATATTTCTCCATTGCCTTCCAAATGTGGTAGTCGTTGCCGTCAACATCTATTGAGAGAAAATCAAAGTTGAGCGGGATATCAGTTTTCTCAAGGAGAGTATCGAGGTTGTCGTCTTTGGTGTATCCAACGAATGCGTTCATTGGAATCACGCCTGCGTAGTCTTTATAGGTATTGGCAAGTTCTTTGACTTTGGCTGCCGAGCCTTCAATCATGACTGCGTTGTAGTTCTCATTGAGAATAAGATTACGCGAGTTACACAAGTGAACCCCATCCCAAGCGCCAAATTCGACACACCACCGATCGGTATCGGGGAGTATTTCAAGTATCTTGGCAAGAATCCCGTCTTCGCCAGTCTGGGTATAAATATTTTTGGCATGATCCAAAAGCCAAGCAGGCTTGCGGGCAGTGCCCGGACCGAGTATCTGATCCATCTTTGTAAATCCCTATTGTGAGCGTACCCGCAAAATAAATTGGGGTGACTGTCCGAGTCTCGAACCATCGCACGGGATTGTAGAACCGTTCTTGGCTACTTTTCCTCTGCCTCATCAGAAGCCCGTGGAGTAGGTATCTGATGGGATAAGCGCAGCTTGGGGCTTGCTCACATAGGGAGTGGGAGAGAATATGGGGGCAGGTCAGCTGCACGGCAGGCATGTTCTGTTCCATCGAATGGCGACGGCGAGGTCGTTGACATTGGTGCCGGTTTCCCCCGTGCGGATGGTGCTTCCGAGCAGATCGCACATGGGCAGGGTGTTGTGCTCGTCGAGTGCGTTCTGGATGCTTGGGATATGCTCGGGCTTGAGCATATCGTTGGTGATGATGGCGCCTGCCGCGTCGGTTGGGCCGTCGATGCCGTCGGTTGCGAAGGTGATGATGGTCCACGGGAAACCAGTTTGGGTGAGTTCGAGTGCGCCTGCCAGCGCGAGCTCGAGCATCGGGCCGCCTGTGCCTGTGCTCGATTGGGTATTGACGGTCGGTTCACCCCCGAGGCAGGCAGCAAAGGGTGGATGGGAGTCTGAGTTGATGAGCTTGCCGACGAGTGCCTTGCCTTGCTCGGCAGCATGCTCGGTCACTTGGCGTTGGATACTGACGAGGTTGATTTGTTCGCTGGCGATCCAAGCGATGAGGGTGTCGAGGGCATGCTGGTTATTGGCGATGATGGTGTGAGGGATCGATGGGACGGCAACCGGACCTGAGGCGATGGTGGCAATGTCGTCACCGATGACATCGGAGAGGACCAAGGCGTCGATCCGGACAACATGATCGAGAATGCGTGCGAGCCCGCCTGATTTGAGAGTTTCGAGTTGAGCACGAGTTTGGTTGATTTTTTGGATCGGTGCGCCGGATTTGAGCAGGGTGTTGGTGGTTTGGGTGAGGTGTTCAAGGGTGACATCTTCTTTGGGTGAGCAGAGGAGTGCGGACCCGCCGCCCGAGATGAGGATGAGGGCTTGGTGGTTGCGTGGGATAGATTGGGCGTGCTCGATGAGCCGGTTGGTTGCGTTGATGTTGCGTTTGGTTGGGAGTGGATGGTCGGCAGCAAGTAATTCGATGCGGTTGTGCTTGAACTGGGCTTGGGCGCACAATTGTGGCGTGGAGATCACGGTGGCGCGGGCGAAGCGATCGCCCAGGCACTCGATGGCCGCGTTAGTCATCGGGATCGAAGCCTTTCCAAAGGCAAGGATGTGGGTGAGGCGGGTGAAGAGGGTTGAGTCGAAGTGTTTGACGAGGACCGCTTGTGGGTTGGTCGATGTCAGGATGGTCTTGAGGAGTCCCCAAGCAAGGTTCTTCGATGTCGGATCAAGATTGGGCTGGAAATGGGGTAGCATTTTAAGAGGATAGCGTATAAGTGCGCAGCATGGAAGGGCAGAATCTGTGGGCACAGATTGTATCGATGGTGAATAGGCATGCTTTGGAGCAAAGCATGTACTTCTTCTTCTTCTTCTTCTTCTTCTTCGTCGTCGTCGTCGTCGTCATTTCCTCATGAGGTCCTCTTCTGTTACTAGGAATACCTTCCAAATACGGCTACCATCTGCTCACCTGACAAGAGGATTTTATGAAGAACATTTCGGTCCAGATTGCCCAAATGCATCAGCCGCGAAGTGCCAAGCGAAATATTCGTGCATTGGTTCGTTTGTTCCTCGTACTGGGAACATTGGTCGGTATCTATAGCGTCCTGTTTCATCTCATCATGTTGCGAGAAGGGCAAGAGCACAGTTGGCTCACGGGTTTCTATTGGACGCTTACGGTCATGTCCACGCTTGGGTTTGGGGATATCACTTTTCATAGTGATCTTGGGCGTGTATTTTCCATTATTGTTTTGCTCACGGGTGTTGTTTTTTTGTTGATTTTGCTTCCGTTTACTGTGATTCAGTTTTTTTATGTGCCTTGGGTTGAGGCCCAAGCAGCAGCCCGTACCCCGCGCGAACTTCCTCCTGATACCAAAGGGCACATTATCCTGACGCATGACGACCCGGTCTCGTCATCATTCATCCGCAAACTTGAGCAGTTCAACTACGAGTATGTCCTGCTTGTTCCCGAAATTGACCAGGCGATGAGGCTTCATGACCAAGGGGTTTGTGTTGTCCTTGGACATCTTGACGATCCGGAAACCTACCGTCTTGCTCGGGTCGATCAGGCGGCATTGGTTGTTTCGACACAGGACGATATCGTTAACGCCAACATCACCTTCACGGTCCGTCAGGTTGCTCCCGATGTGCCTCTGGCCGCGACGGCAGATAAGGAAACCTCACTCGAAGTGCTCGAGCAGGCCGGTGCGACGAGTGTGCTTAATCTCGCCGACATGATGGGTAAATCGCTCGCCCGGTGCATGGTCGGAGGCGATGCGCTGACGCATGTCGTCGGCTCGGTGGATGGACTTCTTATTGCCGAGGCCAACGCCAGTCGGACCCCTCTCGTGGGTAAGACGCTTCGTGAGAATCGTCTGAGCGATCTTGGTGTTAGTGTGATTGGTATCTGGGATCGCGGTGATTTTCAGAACGCGACTCCGGACACACTTGTTGGGGAGAACACGATCATGCTTTTGGCCGGATCGACGGAACAATTTGCCCAGTATGATGAGCACTTTGCGATTTACAACATTTCGGTCAAGCCTGTGGTTATTCTCGGTGGTGGTCGAGTCGGTCGAGCTGCTGCTCGGGCCTTGGCGGCGCGCGGAGTGGACTACCGAATCATCGAGCGCAATCCTAGAAAAGTTCATGACACCAGGCACACAATCGTCGGGGATGCAACGGATCCTCAGGTACTCAGAGAGGCCGGGCTCGATGATGCTCCTGCGGTACTTATCACCACGCATGATGACAACCTTAACACTTACGCTGCAATTTATTGCCGATCGGTGCGTTCTGATGTGCTGATTATCTGCCGTTCAACGCTCGAGCGTAACACAGAAACATTGCACCGGGCAGGTGCTGACTTTGTGTTCAGCTATGCGTCAATGGGGGCTACGAGCCTGTTCAACCTCATCAAAGGTCGGCGTATTGTCACGATTGCCGAAGGGCTCGATGTGTTTCGTTTAGGTGTTCCCCGGTCGCTTGCAGGGAAGACAATTGTCGAATCGGGTGTTCGAGAGAAAACCGGGTGTACGATTTTGGCAATCCGCAAAAGTAACACAGAGTTGGTCATTAACCCACCAGCACACATGGTGCTCGAGGCAAATCATGAGATGGTGCTGGTGGGCAGTATGGAATCGGAGGGAAGTTTCCTCAAGTTGTATGCAGAGGGATAGTGCTTTGCGCTTTCGATGGCCGAAATCTCTGAACAATCGCGCAACCGGACGCCATTTTTTCTCGTATCGTTTTCATATCCAAGTTCTTTGTCTTTGAGCAGGAGATGAAACAAGAGATTTGACGAATGTCGATTCGGAAGAATGCACCGATGCTGTCTTGAAGACATCAGCTCTTGGCGTGCCTCCAAAATCCTACCGAGGTCAATGATCTGGCCCCTTGGAACAAACTACTCATTCCATCATGCAATCCTCTCTGGCGTCTAAAAAGATCGTCGATTACCTTCATTTTGCCATTCACGATGAGCTGCCTCTTTGGTAAATGGATCCTATCGCAATCACAGGAACCGTCTTGTAAGGTTGGTCGGCTGTATGAGCCATCCCATCTATCGCGTAGTGGGCACGACTTCTGAAGGAAGCCTTGGACGGCGCCTGGCTTTTTCAGATTAAAGGTACCGAGCTGCTGATGCGTTGGCCACTTGTTGTTTCGATCTCGATCCACAATGCGGTGTCATCATTGATCACCGCTGGCATTTCTGCATGCGCGTGGTAGTTTCCACCACTGTGATCAGTCTTCGACTTCATTGCCCCATCACCGGCTTTGTTGCCGATCCAGAGTCGAATTTCTGCTGGGACTGGCCCGTCGATGTGCTTGATATTCACATTCAATTCGGCGCCTGGGTTGAGTTCGCCTCCGGCTGATACTTCGAGGGTGGTTCCGGCGATAACAATGGACCCAAGAGGTCGTGTGGGAGCGTGACCATCATCGTCTTTGTACGCGTCAGTATGGTCGTGATCGTGATCATCATCTCCGCCAGCATGGTCGTGGTCAGCGTGGGTCGATGGATTTTTCGGTGCGGAGTCTTTGTTACATCCAGTGATTGACAATACCCCGGCGAGGCTTGATACGATGAGTAGTTTGGTAAGTTCCTTCATGGTGAATTCTCCTTTTTTCTTTGCCGAGCAAAAGGCCCCGGCGGTACAAGTGCATATGGCCGACATTATGCGCGGCGCGGTTCGAGTTTCTGTCCGAATACCAGCGAATAGCCAGCAGGGACGACAATGAGGTTCAAAAAAGTGGAGGTCAGCAGACCACCGAGTGTGACAATTGCAAGCGGAGCAAGTAACTCGCTTCCCGGTCGGCCTGCAGCAAGGGCGAGGGGCAGAAGACCAAGAGCCGCAGAAATCGCGGTCATCAGGATCGGGACAAGTCGCTCCATCGAACCCTGCACAATCGCTTCACCGAGCGGGACATCCTCATGTTCCATCAAATGGTTGTAATGGTTGATAAGCAGGATGCCGTTGCGCACAGCAATCCCGAACAGCGTAATGAAGCCAACAAGACTCGCGATCGAAATCACTGGCGGAATATACGCCCCACCGATGCCGATGAGTGCGAGGGTGTTTGAGATCGGCCCGCCACCTTCAGTCAGGTAAATGGCGGCAATTCCGCCAATCAGGGCGAGCGGCATATTGAGCATGACAAGCACCGCCGCCCGCATGGAGCCAGTTGATATCTGGAGCAACATGAGCATCACCAGAGCCACCGCAACACCGGCGACCAGAATGGTGCGTGACGCAGACTGTTGGGCCTCGAACTGACCGCCATACGAAACGGTCATTCCCGCTTCTTGCACGATCGGGTCGACTCGCGCTTGAACTTGGGCAACAAGATCACCAAGGTTCGAGCCCTCGGCGACATTGAGCGAAACCACGGCCTTGCGCTGAGCATTTTCGCGAGAAATCAAATTGCTCGATCGCTCTGGTCCGATGTCGGCAACATCACTGAGTCGGACGGTCGCGCCGCCACGCCCACGAAGGAGGAGATCACGCACCTGTTGCACCGATTCCCGTTCGCTTGCGGTGAGGCGCACGACGATGTCGTACTGACGGACGCCCTGATTCACTTTATCGACCACTTCGCCATAAAGGGCTTCGCGGACTTGTTCTGCAGCATCAGCCGGACTGAGACCGACCGCGGCAAGCTCGGCGTGACGATAACGAATCGAGAGCGAGGTGATCATCACTTCGCGGTTGGCGTTTACATCGCGAGCACCGGGGAGCGATTGCAATTCGTCTTCGATTGCTTTGGCGACTCGACGAAGTTCGGATAAACTCTCTCCGTAAATGTTGATCGCGATCGCTGCCGGTGTTCCAGAGAGAACATGGCTCAAGCGATGTTCGATTGGTTGACCGACCATGGTCGTGATGCCAGGAACCGAAGCAAGTACGCGGTCGATTTCATCGCGCACTTCAATGCGTGATCGGTTGGCATCAACCGTCACCTCGATCTCCGAGTTGCTGACGGGCTCGGCATGCTCGTCGCGTTCGGCCCGTCCCGTTCGGCGTGAAACAGACCGTACGCCTTCGATCGCGACGAGTTGTTTTTCGATCTCGGTCGCGAGACGATCGCTCTCGACGAGCGAGGTTCCAGGAGGTGCAAGGAGAAATACTGTGAATGTCCCCTCATTGAATGAAGGTAGGAAGGATGTACCGAAGGTGCTTGCAAGGAGCAATGATGTGGCAGTAACAAGACCTGCGGCAGTCAATACCCACGCTCGGAACCGAATTGCAGCACGAAGCAGAGGTTCATACCGCCGTTTGAGATGGCGAACAAGGAATCCGTCTTGATTTCCGTGTGCTTTGCCGATTTTCCCTTTGAGCAAGAACCAACACATCGCCGGCACAACCGTCAGGGCAACCGCGAGCGATGCTGTGATGGAGATCATGTAAGTCAAAGCGAGCGGCTGGAAGAATCGCCCTTCGAGGCCTTGCAAAAAGAGCAACGGCACAAACACCATCACAATAATAACTGTTGCGAAAACCATCGCAGGTCGAATTTCGTTGCTCGCGTCGAAAATAACTTCTGTATATGGGCGTCTCTTGTCTTCCGTCAGGGCATTGTTTTGTTTAAGTCGCCGGAAGACATTCTCGACATCAATGATAGCATCATCGACGAGTACCCCGATCGCAACCGTGAGGCCGCCGAGGGTCATCACATTGAGCCCGAGGTTCGTCGCATCCATCATTAAAAGCCCGACGGCCAGTGAGATCGGAATCGCAGTGAGTGTGATGAGTGTGCTTCGCAAGTTCATGAGAAACAGCACCAGCACGACGAGCACGATTAGGATGGCTTCTCCAAGAACTGTGGTCACATTGTGAACTGCCCGATCAATAAAGTGCGATTGGCGAACTACATCTCGGTTGAGCTCGACGCCAGCAGGCAGTGTCGGTTCGATCTGATCAAACAGCGCGTCGAGGTCATCTGTGAGTGCAAGGGTGTTTGTGCCTGGTGATTTTTGGATCGATAGAATCACCGCAGGATTTCCGCCTTCAGAAGCCGTCCCTCGCTTGAGAGCCGGGCCCAAGCGTACATCGGCAACTTGACCAATCGTGACCGGGGCGCCCTCGTAATATTTAATAATCGTGTTGGCGATATCCTCAGGCCTAGTCACGCGACTCTGCTGACGGATCGGTATCTCAAAGTTATCAACATTGACAAGATATCCACCACTTGCGGTGCTGTGAGCACCGCCGGAAGCTTCTACGACATCAGAGATCGTCAGGTCGTAGAGACGCAGCCGTTCCTGATCGACATTGATTTGATATTCGGGCAACTCGCCGCCGATTGCAACGGCTTGTGCAACACCGGGCACCGAAAGGATCTTGTTTCGGAGATCAAACTCTGCATAGGAACGCAATTCCATCGGGTCGACCAAACCATCGGGTGACGACAACGAAACAAGCATAATCTCGCCTGCGATCGAAGTGATCGGGGTGATAAAAGGTGATACATCATCAGGCAGGTTTTCCCTGGCGGTTACGAGCCGCTCGGCCACGAGTTGGCGAGCATCGTAGAGATCCGTGCCCCAATCCAAATCCACCCAGACGATGCCGAGCCCAATGGCGCTGGCGCTGCGAACGCGGCGAACACCAGTCATGCCATTGACGGCCGACTCGATAGGGAATGTCACATACTGCTCGACTTCATCGGCAGCAAGCCCACCCGACTCCGCCATAATGGTGACGGTTGGCGCATTGAGTTCCGGGAATACATCCACACTCATTTTGGGAAGCTGGTAGGCAGCATACCCAACCACCATAAATGCAGCGATCAAAACGAGTGATGGGTACTTGAGAGAAAACCGGATGACTGCTTTTAACATGGTTTAATCCTCCCCTTCATGGAAGGTGCCATCAGAGTGAAAGTGTCCACCCTTCTGCATGGAACCACTCATCGCCAGCATAAGTTGGAATGCGCCATCGAGAACAACTTCGTCACCATCACGAACACCACTGAGCAGTGCGACCCATCGGCCATCATCTTGCCCAAGGTCCGCTTCCATACGAATCGCCTCGTTGGGATTATCCGAATCCCGGATGAAAATTACTGGGGTAAGGCCATCGCGCTGAACCGCGGCGAGAGGAATCGACAATTCAGGAGACACTGTCGCATCCGTCACAATTTCGAGCTGAGCCGAAACACCCGGACGAGCCCAAGCACGAAGTTCATCAGGAACAACAAAGAGTTCAAGCGTTCGATCGTTTGGGTCACCAGCAAGACCCAGCATCAGCGAGCCTTCCATTGTGTCCTGCAAAGGTATCGCGCGACCGACAGTTGTCGGAATTGGGGGGACGATTCGAGCAAGCAAACCTTCTTTCAATACGCCAAGATCACTCTGAAGTCCCAAGGCTCGGAATCGGAGCCGCTCGGGTTGCACAACGGTCATGACCGGGGTTTTTTCATCCGCCCAAGAGCCATTCGTTAAACCAAATCCTTCAACAACACCTGCTTCAGTCGCACGGACTTCGATGGCATTGATCACCGCCCACTTAGGCTCAGGGCCATGCTCGGTTTCGACCAGTGTGGTAAGTCGTTCGCGATCGAGTGATACGATGGATGAAGCGGAATCGAGCAAAAAATTTACTCGGGTTTTAGCAGCTTGAAGATCTGCTTTCGTTTGGTTGCGATTTGCGTGGAGTTCGGCCTTCTTCTCTTGCACGCTTGCGATCTCGGCTTGATCACTTGCAAGTGCTGCCTTGGCCTGAGTGAGTTCGTCGATGCGGCCACCGCCGGCTTGACGCACGATCCTGAGCTGCTCGACGCGATCATTCCATACAGAAGCACTTTTTCGTAAACTTTCCTCATGCTGTTCATGAGCCTTCAGCAGCGGCCCCAAGGCCTCTAGGCGAGTGACAAGCCGCTGAATTTGTGAATCCGCATCGACAAGTTGCTGTTGCATCTGACGCCATGCCGGCGAGTCGATTCGATAGAGGATATCACCGACATCGACTTGATCGAACTGCTCGACAAGTAACTCGACACGGCCCGGAACAGCCGTTCGGTATTCACGCCGAGCGGTTGGAAGATATTCGAATCGACCCGGAACACGAAGCGTTTGCTCGATTCGTCGGCGTTCTACAGTGATGAAACTAATACCAAGATTTGAGCGAACCGATGAGGGAATCGATACGCGGTTGGTTGTCTCTGAGGTACCTTCTTCTTCGTGACTATGACCATCACCTTCGTTGTGAGCTGCATGCTTAATTGATCCTGAGTCATCACCGTTGCATGCGACAAGGAAAACGAGGGCCAATGCTGTTACGGTAATCGCTGCAGATTTGTAAATGGCGTTCATCGGGAACCTTCCTTTGGGAGAGATGGGATTGTCTCTGCCCTATGTGATGTTTGATTTGGAATATTGTCAACAGGTGCCGGTGCTCTTGGCTTGTCTGGTCCAAGCAGCCTTGCCCGTTCGATCATGGCATTCAGTAAAGCCAAACGCAAATTGAGTAGTTGGTTCTTCGCATCGAATCGGCGAGATACTGTTTCTAGCAGTGTCAATATGTCAATTTCACCAAGATCAATGAGTTGCTCCATATCTTGGAATTGCCTATCGAGCATTGGAACCAACTCTGTTTCAAAGGTCAGAAGCTGGCTTTCAAAGGCCAAGATTGCGGTGTTTGTCATCGCAATTTCGCGGGCAAGTTGTTCGAAGGTCATTTCCGCCATGGTGCGTGCAATATCGCGTTTTACCTTTGCTTGAGCGATACCAGATCGATTCGCATTGAAAATCGGAATTGGAATCGATAATCCAAGGAGTAAGCGATCATCCTTGTCCTCGCTGCCGTATCCGCCGCCAATCGTGATGTCTGGGTATTGCTTGCGAATTTCAAGCCGAAGCGTTTCTTCCGCGATTTGATATTCTGCCCGGCGCACGGCCAACAGTGTATTGGATTCGATCAATCGCCCTAACTCGTCTTCACTCGAGGTCATTTCGTTGATCTCAAGTGATGCAATAAGATCAATATCACTTGTCGGTGATAGACCGAGCAATCCGAGCAGATTTACTCGAGCCTGGGTCGCAGTGAACTCGGCTTGAGCTTGGCGCACATGAGCCTGAAGAAGTTCTGCACGAAGGAGCCGAGCCTCAACATGCGCAAGTTCACCAGCTTCTTCAAGCCGATCGGTGATCAAACCAATCTGTTCGATTTGCTCGATCATTTCACTCAATAGGTGAACTCGTGTTTCAGCAACCGCCCATGTTGCCCATGCCGATTTGACACGCGATCGAGTTGTCCACTCTGCATCAACAATTCGTTTAAGTTCTGCCGCATACGCTGCTCCCGCCCGGTCTTTTGCAACACCTAGCCGTCCAGATATCGGTATTGTGAGACCCAAAGTCAATCCATACTCAAACGGGCTCGCGGACGAAAGGACCTCCGCACCATCGAAACCAAACACTGGATCTTCCCAGAGGCCCGCCGTTTCATAGTTTGCAAGAGGAACATTGGCTGTAAGCCTCGCCAAACGAAGATCAGCGTTATAAAACAATGCCAAGACTTCACCCTCTGCGACCGACAGCCCGTCATTTGGGTCAAAGTGTTCGGGTGTCCGATTCCCAGATTCAGTAAGCCGATCGAGAAATGCGTCGATGGGCTCGGTCGTTTTGATCCGATTCTCGACTGTTGATCGATGGGAAATAATATCAAGTGGAGCCCGCTCATAGCTTTGGCAGCCACCGAGCACACTGCCGATTCCCACCACAACGAGCCCGGACAATGCCCTTGGCCGTAAATACGAAATTAATAAGATACCCATGTGATAAAATCCCTATTCTGCGAGAATAACTCATCGCCAAGACAGCCAGCGCTGCTTAGGCCAACGATTCGACTCAGAATAGGATTTAGAGAAGTAGTCGTGTGGACGAAATGATCATGAGCCGTTGTGTACCACCAAGCCCAAACCATAACAGTGGCAAAGCTGGAGGCCCAGTCCAAGACAATCCATGACCCAACTCGGTGACAACCCAAGCTGGTGCTGACTGAACAGAGAGCAGCAAGGGTGATCCAGATTGAGACCTCGGTAAATCTAGAGTCTCAATCAAACCAAGTTTGATATCAATACAACCACAATCTGGCTGATGGTCCTCAGTAGATGCCAGCCAAGGTGAGCCATCGGCATGTTCACATGCCTCGGCGGCCTCGGTCGGCTTATCAACCAACTCATGTTGACGCCCTCCACCAAGGCATATGGCTATCGCACTACTCATCCCCCCAAAGAGGGCTTGGTAGGAAATCAACGCGGCCAGCAAAATGATGGATAAGCGACGGAGCACAACAGAGTATATCCCAGGGAATTGCCTTGTTTCTCAGACTTCATCCATTTTTTATGTGCGTATTCTCGAGTCTGATTACATTCGGCCGTTGGCCTGTCATGCCCCCGCGTGCCAGCTGTCCAGCGACCTGTTCCCTCAAAAATTCCGTCCGTTATTATTATGCGCGTATCCTCGTTGATTCTCATTTTCCTGCAAACCTCACGAACTGACGCACTGCCTTGGGCTTGCCTCAACGCGAACGCGATCTGCTGCTCTGTAAATCTTGATTTCTTCATGAATTGGCCCTCCAAACAAAGATCAGATTGTCTCATAAAGCCTCACACTGTGTATGGATCAAGATATGGGTTTAAGCGCAAAGTGATTTTGCCATTTGTATTTGCAGTTTAGTTTGAAGAAGAAACAGTTGTATCGCAGCAGCCCCCGTGACCTGCCCCCCAAATCCTAGTCCATTCTTTATGCGAGTATCCTCGTAGAATGGGCGTATTTGGAAGGCAGGAAGACATGGCCAGAAAACGGCATTCAGCAGAACAGATCATCAACAAACTGAGA
>Ga0256839_1000059_pt1 | contig 137514 bp, 112 predicted proteins | sample 354166metaG_FD_185968 | JGI IMG/M metagenome (GOLD analysis project Ga0256839, IMG submission 185968) | Hydrothermal vent microbial communities from Mid Atlantic Ridge, Atlantic Ocean - 354-166 | ecosystem: Environmental > Aquatic > Marine > Hydrothermal vents | place: Atlantic Ocean: Mid...
GGACACCGCCAGATTGTGGGCTGCGTTTTTCGTCGTTGATGTCGTTTAGCCATCCTGGCACCTCCTTCTGGTCATCCATGACCAGAGCGTTTATCGGCTATCGGGTGGGTTTTGAGATAGTTTCTTAACCCAAAAGGTGTAAATTGCGATTCTGCAACAAACCCTGACGACCCAAGCACGCCCTCCGCATCAATATACAACAATGGCACAACTAATGCGTTATAAAAATCAGAACCAGACACTGATTCGGAAAAATATCCATATTCTACAACCAGATAGTCCTTATTGATATGCATATACAACGCCACAGCCACATTTTCACCATCAACAACCTCCTGAGCGGTCACCAAAAAGTCCGGGCGACTTATTCCGTCAGAAAACGCAAGCAACTCAATCTTTGCACCGAGAGAAGTAATGTTGTCAGGAGCGCGAATCACTTCAATCGCTGAATCCGGATGTGGCAAATACCCCGACTGAGAGATACAGGACCAGCAAAGACATAGATTGCACCTTCAGCATTATAACTCGCCGGATACCCAACCAACAAATCTTCTATACCATCACCGGTAATGTCAGGGATTGCAACTACATTTGGCATATTTGGCGGCTTATAAACCGAACCGCCGGGGCCGGAAGACAATTGGCCAGCTGCTGTAGCTGCAAACAATCCTGCTGCAATAAAACTTACAGTAATTTTCACCAACTTCTCCTTATTGTCATTTAATTCTCTTATGCCACGAAATTACGGCACGCAATACTATAGCCATATCAATAATCAAAGTCTTCACCCGAGTGGCCGGCGCCTACGGGTTTGTCTTTGATTTCTACGATGGCTGCTTCGGTGGTGAGGAGGAGGCCTGCGACGCTGGCGGCGTTTTGGAGGGCTACGCGTTCGACCTTGGTGGGGACGATGACACCCATTTTTACGAGGTCGCCGTATTCGTGGGTGAGGGCGTTGTAGCCGAAGGTGTTGTCTTCGGATTCTTCGACCTTGCTTGCGATGACGGAGCCGTCGAGGCCGCAGTTTTTGGCGATTTGTTTGACGGGTGCGGTGACTGCTCTTGAGACGATGTCGATACCGATTCGTTCGTCGCCGGTGGCTTTTTTGCGGAGGTTGACGAGTGCTCGGCGGGCTCGGAGGACGGCGGTGCCGCCGCCGGGGAGGATGCCTTCTTCGACTGCTGCGCGGCAGGCGTGGAGCGCATCTTCGACTCTTGCTTTCTTTTCGGTCATTTCGACTTCGGTTGCTGCGCCGACATTGACTTGTGCGACGCCTCCGGCGAGTTTGGCGAGGCGTTCTTCGAGTTTCTCACGGTCGTAGTCGCTCGTTGATGCTTCGATCTGGTGGCGGATCATGTCGATTCGCCCTTTGATGTCGTTGGATGAGCCTGCGCCTTCGACGATGATTGTTGCGTCTTTGGAGACCGTGATTTTTTTAGCTCGTCCGAGGCCGGAGAGTTCGAGTTTTTCGACATCGATTCCGAGTTCGTCCATGATGGCGGTGCCGCCGGTGAGGATGGCGATGTCTTCGAGGAGTTCTTTGCGGCGATCGCCGAAGCCTGGTGCTTTGACGGCGGTGATTTTGAGTGTGCCTCGGAGTTTGTTGATGACGAGTGTTGCGAGTGCTTCGGAATCGATGTCCTCGGCGATGATAAGGAGTTGGCTACCCGACTCGGCGACTTTTCCGAGGATTGGGAGGATGTCCTTGGCGTTTGAGATTTTCTTCTCGTGGATGAGGATGTATGGTTTTTCGAGTACGGCTTCCATCGCGGCGGGGTCGGTGACGAAGTGTGGGGAGAGGTATCCCTTATCGAACTGCATGCCTTCGACGAGTTCGACATGTGTTTCGAGTGATTGACCTTCTTCGACGGTGATGACGCCGTCTTTGCCGACCTTGTCCATCGCGGTGGCGATGATTTTGCCGATTTCTTCGTCTTGGTTTGCAGAGCATGTGCCGACCTGTGCGATTTCTTTGGAGTTGACGATCGGCTTGGACATGGTGTGGAGTTCTTCGATCAGGGCTGTGATTGCCTTGTCGATTCCTCGTTTGATTTGGTTTGGGTTTGCGCCCGAGGTGATGTTTTTGAGGCCTTCGGTGAAGATTGATTCGGCGTAGATGGTTGCGGTGGTTGTGCCGTCGCCTGCTTCGCGGGAAGCTTTGGAGGCGACTTCTTTGACCATTTGTGCGCCCATGTTTTCGTATGGGTCATCGAGTGCGATTTCTTTGGCAACGGTGACGCCGTCTTTGGTGACGGTTGGTGAGCCGAAGGATTTTTCGAGGATGACGACTCTGCCTGATGGGCCGAGTGTGACTTTGACGGCATTGGCGAGTTTTTGCACGCCTTTAAGGATTCGTTCTCTTGCGTCGGTATTGAATGCAATTTGTTTTGCGGTCATTCTTTAGCTCCTAAGGGATTCGGGACTAGCCATTTGCCACTAGGGGTCTGGTAGCCGTGGTTTCTGATTGATGATGACACTTGCGGATGCGAATGTCATTGGTTGTTTATCCGCTCCCTTCCGGTCGCGGCTCGTTGGAAACTAGAGGCCGATGCGGATGTATGCGATTCGCTCAGCCTCGATGATGAACACACTCTTACCGTCGGTGACCTTGACGAGTTTGTCGGTCTCTTCTGGTATGAGCATGGCGGATGCGATGGTAAGGATTGAAGCGGACTCGTGCATGCCGGTGAGGGCGAAGTGGGCGTTTCGTTCGCCGTTGAGTTCGGTGAGGGCTTGTCGGAGTTGGGATTGGTTCATCGCATGCCCCTTGCTCACAGGACCGGTTTCTTACGGCCGTGACTTGTTCAGCGTTCGTCGATGATGGCCAGTACATCGCTTGCGTTGATGATGAGGTATTCTTGGCCTTCGAGTTTGATGTCGGTGCCGCCCCACTTGCTCAGGATGATGCGATCACCTGGGTTGACATCGAGGGGGATGCGTGTGCCATCGTCATTGAGTGTTCCGTCGCCTACGGCGATGACGGTGGCAAACTGTGGTTTCTCCGTGTTTGCCGATTCTGGAATATAGATACCTGCGCTGGTCACGGTTTCAACTTCATCGCGCTCGACGAGGACTTTGTCGTGGAGAGGACGGATTGCGACTCTTGATTTTGTTTTGGTTGGCATGGTTTTTTCTCCAATGATTAGGGACTCGCCGCTCACCACTCGGGTGGAGGCGTTGGATTTATGCGAAACGATTATGGGTTGCTCAGCGATTTGGAAGAGGGGCCCTCCTCCGTCTCGCTTCGCTCGACACCCCCCTCGGAAGTCCGGGGGAGGCGATGGGAAATGGGATTGGTGGATGGCATGGAGTTCATGGTGATGAGGCTCCTGGCCAACGGTTTTGATAGTAACGATTCATGCATCGGCGGAGGACTTCGAGCAATGACTCGATCTCGGGCTGAGCATGGGGACGATCGACGACGGCGAAGGCGCCGCTTCGAAGGGCGGCGTTCATTTCGCGGGTGTCATCTCTGGCGGTTTTTTTGCGTTTGATGACGATGGTTGGTGGGGGTGAAGCGAGACGGGCGAGGAGATTGAGGATTCTTGTGCCGGCTTCTTCGATCTGGGCTGGCGAGTCGTCGAGGGGCAAAGCCAGATCGACGACGGCAATATGGATGGGGTTGGTTTCGATGACCCGCTGGGCGGCGTCGGCTGAAGAGGCGATGTGGGATTGGATGCCCATTGGGTAAAGGATCATGGGAAGGCGGTCGACCCATGGAGTGTCCTGCCAACCTGCATAGGAGAGCAGGAGGTTGAGACGACCGGCCCGGGTTGAGCCTTGATCGTTGTCAAAATGGGTCGGTTGAAGCACCATAGTGTGCTCCATGTGTGGCAAAGGGCGTGCCGGTTTGGAGGAGGTTTCTGGAGCGGAATTGGAGGAATTGAGGCGGAGGATGGTGTCAGGAAGGGATATTGAGGGGAGATGGGTGCCGATTTGGCAGGCAGCAGGATCAATCTGTATGCAGATGGCGGGTGATCCTTGAGATTTGGGTTTGAGCAAAGCAGACAAGCGTGCGGGTGATAATATGGCGTTTCGGGTGATACTCAATGGGATTGAGGAGTCTCATTGTCCTAGGCAGCTGCAGGCTTGTGTTTTGCCTCGGATTTGGAGGAGGAGTCGATATGAAGTCAGGAGAAACAAGGACATGATGGTGAATGCTGACCATTGCTTGACTTTATGATGCGAGAATAGTCCGATTCCGACCATCATTTTGATGCCGAGGACTGCGATTGCTACGAGAAGAGCAGATTGAGACGGCACCACTCCGCCTCGCTCGATCGCCGAGACGACTGCGGCGACGAGGAAGAACACGCCCACAAACATACGCATCAGGGTTTCGAAGCGTGCGATCAATCGAAGAACGGGGCCATCATGCTGATGTTTTCTTTGCTTTGATTCGCCATGCTGAGCCGAGTGTGAGGAGGGCGACAGAGATGAGAAGTATGTGTCGGATCTGTGATGGGCCGTGATACTGAGTAGGCGTATTTATGGACATGCGGAGAATGGCTTGCTTGCGAGCAGTCGGCGTGGGAATTGCTGAGTTGTGCCGAAATCTAATCTATGAATCTGTTCCTGATTTTTGCCCGAGGCAATGCCGGATTTGGATGATTGTTGTAGTGAAGGGAAACCCCTGATATACTCCTGACATGGAAGTTGCTATTGCAGTATTGGGGCTATTGACGCTGGGGTTTGGGGCGTGGGTGTTTGTGCTGATTCGTGTGCAGGGGGCAGTGCGCGAGGCGTTGCGTGAGGCGACGAGTGCGCGCAATGTGCTGGCAGCAGAAAATGATCGGCTTATACAAGAGACACAGCGGGTTCAGGGGGAACTTGAAGAGGCATTGAGCAAGGCGGAGGAATCGGGCAACCGGGTGAGCGAGCTTTCGGTGACGATTGCGCAGATCAACGAGCGGCTGAGCGGGGCAGAGAAGCGGTATCAGGATTTGGTTAATGATGAGAAGCGGCTGGTGGAATCGTTTGAGACGATCGGGGGCGAGTCGCTTCGCAAGAACCAAGAGGCGTTATCGAAGTTTTTGACGGATCGGTTGAAAGATGCGGATAAGTTGTCACAGGCGGAACTCGACGAGCGGAAGGTGGCGATTGAAGAACTCGTCAAGCCGATCCGGGAAACATTGAGCAAGACGCATGAGCAGATTGTGCAGCTTGATGAGCGGGTGAAGGCATCGAGTGTTTCAAATGAATCACTGAAAGAGGAGACGGCGCGGCTGACCAAGGCGTTGTCACGGCCTGAGATTCGCGGACAGTATGGAGAGATTCAGTTGCGAAGGGTGGCTGAGTTGGCGGGGATGACGGGGTATTGTGATTTTACCGAGCAAGTATCGGTGCGTGATGAGGATGGGCAGTTGCAGAGGCCGGACATGATTGTGAGGCTGCCCAATGAGCGGATTATTGTTGTTGACGCGAAGGCGAATATCAATGCGTACATCGAGGCGGTGAATACAACCACTGATGAGGAACGCGAGCGGCAGATGGATCGATTCGCTCGGCACATGACCGAGCAGGTGAAGAAGCTGGCGGATAAGAAGTATTGGTCGTTGTTTGATGGGAACTCTGCGGAGTTTGTGGTGATGTTTGTGCCTGGGGATCATTTTATTGATGCGGCGTTGGCGCGGAATCCGGATTTGTTGGACATCGCGGCACAGCGGGGTGTGATTCTGGCTTCGCCGAGCACACTCATTGGGTTGTTGCGGGCGGTGCATGTTGGTTGGCGTGAGCATTCATTGACGGAGCAAGCCCAAGAGTTGTTCCAGTTAGGCAAAGAATTGCACAATCGGGCAGCGACGGTATTCGAGCACGCAGGGAAACTCGGCGATTCGATTCGGCAGAGTGTCGAGCGGTATAACGGGTTGGCGGGTTCGATTGGTGCTCGGATGATGCCGACGCTGAAGAAGTTTGAGGATGCGGGGGCCAAGAGTGGGAAGGCGTTGGTTGAACCTCGGCGGATTGAGGGAGAGGTGAGGTTGTTGGCGGGGCGTGAAAAAGAGGAATACGAAAAGCGAAAGTAAGCGGCGTGCAAACGGTGAAAAATACACATAGAAAAATGCGCGAAGGTTCAGGGAGCCGAAGCGCAAGACTGCCTGATTTGATCAGATCGATAGGGCGACTCAATGTCATGATGACATTTCGTTTATGCGGGGTCGGGGAGGGTTTCGCCGGGGAGGTCGGGCTCGGCGTCGGGGGTTGGGGTGGACTCGGGCTTGGACTCGGGGGTTGGGGTTGAGGGGCCTGAACCAAGGAGATCGGCGACGGTGGAGCGTTGGAGGGATTCGCCTCGCATGAGTTTGTGGACCTCGTCGGCGGTGAGGTTTTCATATTTGAGCAGGGCTTGGGCGACGGCTTCGACTTTTTCCCAGTTTTCGAAGAGCATTTTTTCGGCATCGGCGTAGGCCTCGTCGACGATTCGGCGGGTTTCTTCGTCGATGACGCGGGCGGTGTCGTCGGAGTAGTCTTTTTCTGGGATGAATGTTTCGCGGGTGTCTTCTCCGGCGTAGTTGATGAAGCCGAGCTTGGGGCTCATGCCCCATTCGAGGATCATCGCTCTGGCAAGGCTTGTTGCTTGACGAATATCACTTGATGCGCCTGATGAAATATCATTCATTGCCTTTGCTTCGGCAATGCGTCCGCCACAGACAACGCGGAGGGTGGCATGGATCCATTTGAGAGAATAGCCCATACGGTCTTTTTCGGGAAGTGAGAAGGTTGCGCCACCAGAATTTCCTCTTGGGATGATGGTGACTTTGTGCAATGGGTCGGCATCTTTGAGCAAGGCCTGCAAGACGGCATGACCGGCTTCGTGATAGGCGACAAGTTTATTTTCTTCTTTTTCGCGGACACGGGATTTGTTGGCTCGGCCAAATTTGACTTTGTCGCGGGCTTCTTCGAGATCTTCGTGTTCGATGAATTCTTTCTCAAGCATGGTTGCCGCGATGGCGGCTTCATTGATGATCGCAGCAAGATCCGCGCCTGAAAACATGGGTGTTCCTCGAGCGATTTTCTCCATGTCAACATTGGGGCCGAGTTTGACTTTTTTGGCGTGGACTTTGAGAATTTCGAGTCGTCCTGCGACATCGGGCAGGGGAACTTGGATTTGGCGGTCAAATCGACCCGGGCGGATGAGGGCGGGGTCGAGGACATCGGGACGATTGGTGGCAGCGATGACGATGACGCCGTCGCCTGAACTGAATCCGTCCATTTCGACGAGGATGGCGTTGAGTGTTTGTTCTCTTTCGTCGTTTCCTCCGCCTGAGAACCCGCCCCCGCGACGACGGCCGATGGCGTCGATTTCATCGAGGAAGATGATACAGGGCGAGGCGTCCTTGGCTTGTTTGAAGAGATCGCGGACGCGTGAGGCGCCTACGCCGACGAACATTTCGACGAAGTCCGAACCTGAGATACTAAAGAAGGGGACATCGGCTTCGCCTGCGATGGCTTTGGCGAGGAGTGTCTTGCCGCAGCCTGGTTGTCCTGAGAGGAGAACGCCGCGTGGGATTCTGCCGCCGAGTCGTGTGAACTTCTTTGGGTTTTTGAGGAACTCGATGATTTCGGTGACCTCTGTTTTGGCTTCTTCGATCCCGGCGACATCTTTGAAGGTGATGCCGGTCATTTCTTTGGTCATTGTTTTGTGACGGGATTTTCCGAAGGATCCGATCATGCCCCCGCCGCCGGCGGCTTTCATGCCTCTGGCAAGGAAAAACCAGATGATCGCGATGATGAGGATCAGTGGACCAAAGGCGAAGAGGAAGTTGACCCATCCCGATGGTGGCGGCGATTTGAAGTTGCCTCCGGTCAGTTCATCAAGTTTTTTGGCATAGAGCTCTTTGGTCCCTGAGTTGATGGGGACGACGAGTTTTGTGGGTTTGTCGCCGGAGATGTCAGTTTGGATTTCGATGGCGGTGATGCCATTTTCTCGGAGGATGATGGAGTCTTCTTTGATGTTGCCATCAACATATGAGCTGGCGAGTTGGGCGAAGGTAATTTCTTGGCCTTTATCTGAGCTTGAGAGAAACATGACGAGCATGAGCACGAGGAGCATGATGGCGAAGAACCCGAACATGCCTCTGCCTTGCTGTTTGACTGGGGCCCCCCCCGGCCTGCTGTTTTTCGGGTCGCCGGGCAATTTGGGCTCGTCGTTTTTTTTCTTTGGTTTCTCTTTGTTTTCAGGCATGTGGGATGACTTCGCGGCTTGGTGTTTGGGTATTGATTGGAGGACGAGGTTTGGAGGCAGTCTTGCTCTGTGGTGTCTATCGGCCCGGTTGAGGCCGATGTTTCCTCCCAGTGCGACGAATCGCACCAAGAGGCCAATGATAGCGCCGCCGAGATCAATACGCCGGGATGAATGCTCTGGATCGGCTACCAGCCTGATCGCATCTCAGAAATGAGATCGTGGGCGAGTTCTTCGATGACGGTACGCTGCCCGAGTTCGAGTCGATCGGCGACATTCCGGCTTGGCGCGAAGACGGCGGAGGCGGAATAGTGATCGCGGGCGACGATGATTTCGCCCGAGCGGTTGTCTCGCCACTCGAAGCGGATGGTGATACGGGTGGCCTGTTCTTGGACGAGCCCTGTTTGGGGGTCATCGGAAAGGACGGCGAGGGAAGTGTCGGTGATGACGCCGACGAGTGTGGTATCGGCGCGGTCAGTGGGTGCGATATGCCATGGGGTTTTTTTTTGGATTTCTTTGATGAGTGATTCGGTGAGTTGGACTTCGAGTCCTCGAGAGGTGGTTTCGTTTTTGAAGATGGGGATGGCGACGGATTGGATGGAGTTGTCGAAGGTGGAGGAAAAGGAGTAGCCTTGGGATGGGTCTGCGGCGCACCCGGTGAGTATGGTGCCGACAATTGGCATCATCGTCATTGAAGCGATGAGTAGTGCGATGCGAAACACACGAAAGTTCACGGCGTGGATTCCTCTGAAGTCGATTCTTCTGATGTGCTCTGGGAGTGGGCAGTTTCTTCGAGTATGAGCCATCCTTGGTCGATCATGATGTCGATGGCTTCGTCGGCGGCGTCGGTGGCGGGGTGTCGGCGAATCAGGCGGGCGAGGACGAATCGTGCGGAGGTTCCGTCGTTGACTTTGAGGTACCATTGAGCGGTGTCGAGGACTTGTTGTGCTGCGGATTCGTCAATCCATGCGTTGAGGCCGTCGGTGACGCCTGATCGGATGGATTCGCCTGGATATTGAAGTTGGTATTGTTCGATGAGGAGTTTGGCATCAACGAGCCCGGACCCGTCGTAGCGTGGTCCTTTGAATCGGGCAATGTTGGCTTCGATTTCTCGGAGCATCGCTTGGCGGACGCGATCGGAGTTGGGGTAGTTTTCACGGAAGATGGAGTACATCTCAGCGGCGAGTTTGAGTTCGCGGATGCGGTAGTAGTGGTCTGCCAGTGCCATGGCGGCTTGTTCGGCGAGTTGTGACCCTGGGACGCGTTCTTGGGTGCGGATGAGGAGTTCTTCGCCTGTGGGGCGGGCGTTTTCGAAGCGCATGCCGAGGAATCGGCGTTTGAGCCCGTTGATGTAGTCGATGCCGATGTTGTATTCGTGTTCGACGGCTTTGAGGAAGTAGGGTGAGGAGGGGTAGTCTCTGATAACGGCTTCAAAGTCGAAGAGGGCTTTGTATTCGCGTCCTTGATCGAGACGGGCGACACCTCTGAGGTAGTAGGCTTGGGCGATGAAGTCGTTGCGGGTTCGTTTGTGCTCATCGATCCATTTGGAGAGTATTTTTTGGGCTTTTTCGGGGTTGCCTTGGGCGATGTATCGGGCAGCATCGGCCATGACGGCGGCATCGGAACCGGGCTCGGGGGCGTGGGTCTGGGTCCATTGCCCGGACTCTTCGAGCTCGAATTCTGAAGTTTGGGCCAAGGTTTGGTAGGACAGTCCCATCGCAAGGATGATGGCAGCCAGGCGGGAGATGGAAGCGGATTTGGTCATGTTGTTCATTCCCGGGAAGGTTTTCAATAGGATATCGTATGCAGGCTGACGATGGGTGGGGTCGGACGACTAAACTCTTCTCTATGGGCAGCAAAGGTTTGAATATGGGGCCGGGCAAGAGCTCAGGCGTGGCGGGCAAGGGCACCAAAGTGGGCGATGAGCAGCTTTTACGGCAAGCGTTGGCGCTCGAACAGGCGGGGAGACTCGAGGAAGGATTAGCGATCGCACGGGATTTGGCCAGGCGGCGTCCGGAGTGGTCGCATGGGCATTATGCTGTTGGATCGATTCTGTGTGCGCTGGGACTGCTCGACGAGGCGGATACCGCGCTGAAAAAGGCGATTACGCGGAATCCGAATCTGGCGGGAGTCTACACCCGGCACAGCGAAGTACTCAATCGGCTCGGATATACGGAGCTGGCGATCGAGGCGGTGGACAAGGCTTTGTCGCTGCGCCCTGATGATCCCAAGATCCTGGTGGTCAAGGCGATGGTGCTCTGGCTTGGGGGTAATGCGCAGGGAGCATATGACTTCCTCGATGGACGACTCGCATCGGGGGTCAATGATCCCAATCCGCGGGGCGTCCATGCGTCGATCGCAGGGCAGATCGGCAAACTCGACGAGGGGATCGCCAATCTTGAGACGCTCGTCGAAGAAGCGGACACCAAGGTCTGGGCGGATCGGTTTATGCACTCGTCGATCCTGATGAATCTGAGCAAGCTCTATGACAAGGCAGGGCGATACGAAGAGGCGTTCAAGACGGCCAAGCGGGCTGGTGAGATGCGCCGGACAGGGTATGATCCGCAGCGGGTCGAGGCGATCTGTGATGAGCGGATTGGGGTGTGGTCGAAGGAAGTGATTGATACGCTGCCCCGATCGCGAGTGGATTCGCACAAGCCTGTGTTTATTCTTGGGATGCCTCGATCGGGAACGAGTTTGGTCGAGCAGATCATCGCATCGCATCCGTTGGCCTATGGCGCAGGTGAGCTCTTGGAGACTTATCGCGCCAGCAAGGCCTTGGGCGATCCCAACGATCTTGTGCCCGATCGGATGGATGTGGTGGAGCAGCTCAAACGGGCAACGCTTGATCGGGTTGCTCGCAAGATTCTCAAAGCGATGGAGAAGCCTGCAGGCAAGGGAATCGAGCGGATCACGGATAAGCTGCCCAATAACTATGAGCATATCGGGATGATTGGATTGCTGTTTCCCAATGCGAAGATCATTCATTGCAAACGCAATCCGCTCGATACTTGCGTGAGTTGTTTTTTGCTTGATTTTGTGGGCGATACGAATCATGGGTACTCGTATGACCTGACGCACATGGCCCGGCAGTATCGGATTTATGAGCGGTACATGGCGCACTGGAAAGCGGTGTCGCCGATCGAGATGCTCGAGGTGAGCTACGAAGAGCTCGTCGCCAATCCGGTCGATGGGGCGAAACGGATTGTTGAGTATGTGGGGCTTGAGTGGGATGAGCAGTGCGCCAAATCGCATGAAACCAAGCGGGCGGTGAGTACGCTGAGTAGTGATCAGGTGAGGAAGCCGATGTATACGAGCTCGGTTGGGCGGTGGAAGAACTATGAGTCTTGGATTGGTGAGTTGGTTGAAGGGTTAGGGACTGGCCACTAGGGACTCGGGATTGGGGAAGAGGGGGGAAACAAGAGGTGCGCGGAGGGGGCGGAGATTTCGCAGAGGCGCAGAGGGGGGGGAGGGGGAAAGAGTTTTGAACTCGAAGGTCGCGAAGAGCTCGAAGGGGGAGGGAAGGCGAGGGAAGGCGAGGGAAGATTAGTTGGCGTTGTGGCCGTGGGGTTTGGTGAGAAGGAGGTCTTTCCAGTGGGTTTCTCGGGTGATGATATCGTGTTCTGATGCTCTGGAGTCGGCTGTTTCGAGGATGCCGTACTGAAAATTGGATGCGTAGTCGCTCCCTTGCTCTTTGAGAATGGCGCGGAGTTCTTTGTTGTTGCCGTGCCCTGTTTTTGCATACTGGCACCATCGGCCCCAGATGCCGTGCTCGCCGGTGGCGCTGCCGATATAGAGTTTTCCCATTCGTCGATCAGCGATGACATATACACCTGAGATACTCGACAAGGCACTCTTCCAAGACGGGACTTGTTGTTTGACAATGATATCGAGTTCTTTTTTGGTGAGTATGGTTTGCGTATAGCCGGGAAACTCGGCGACCTGGAGGGGTTGGGGGCGAATCTCCGAAACATGGAGTTGGTCGATCCAGTTCTTGGCAAGAAGGTAGCTATTCCTGCCGGGGCGTTGGAAGTCGATGATGAGTCGGCCGCAAAGTGAGTTGGTTGTTTCTCTTCTTCTGAGGTTGTACCGAAAACATGTGCTCTTTTCCTTGCGCGGCTTGCATCCAAGGGAATCGTGCACGCCAGCGAAGAGCCAACGGTTTTTTTCTGGCATAGAGATTAGGGAGACAACAAACTTCCGATTGAAATTTTTCTTCGTTTGCCATTCTTGCCAATGGTCGAACTCGCCAGCAAGGTAGACATCGAGCGGGTTTTCTTTTCCATTTGAAACGGCGAGATGGATTTTGCAATCTTCTGGTTTGATTTGACCATCGAGGAGTTCAATGAGTTGGAATAGCAGCATGGAAGAACTCCTCTGGTAAATGGTAGCTGCAAAGACACTACTGCGCCGGAGACGGCGAGTAGTGGCACCGGGCAATGGGGAAGATACGAGAAGACCCCCTCCGCCTCGCTTGGCTCGGCACCTCCCCCGGAAGCCCGGGGGAGGCGTTTAGATACGATCTAGGGGTGTTGGTAGAGGCTGATAGTCGTGGTGGATTCGATGGGTTTGCCGGTGTGGGGATCGTGAGTGACTATTGGGGCAGAGGTGAGGACGGGGACTCGATTTGGCTCGAGGCTCGTTGGTTGAATACTCCAATAGGCATCTTTGTGCTGGATCAGTTGCTCGCTCTGGTGCTTTCCCATGAGCGAGGCGATGGGGAGATCGCCGATCTCAAAGAAATGCACATCGTCATCTCCAACTTGCTGCGCGGCGGCGTTGGCGAAGGCTTTGATGTGGTTGCCGGTGTGGTCGCGGGCGCCGCGGGACATGGTCATTTCGCGAGCGGAGATAAGCGAGGCGAAGATGAGGACGATCGCAGCGATCGAGATGAATGTGGGTTTGATTCGTGTTGCTTTAGATGAAGCAGTGAGACGGTAGAGGGCGTAGATGGCGAGGATGGCAGCTGCGGGATAGGCGGGCATGATGTAGGAACCGGCGTGCATGCCGGTGAGCATGGTGGCAATGAGGACGATCAAGACCCAAAGGACTGCGGGGGCGAGGGGGTGGGATCGGAGTTGTGAGGAAGGTTTGAAGATGATCGCCAAGGCTGCGGGGAGGCACCAGGGGAGGAAGCGGGCGAAGAAATGGGCGGGGACTTTGAGAAGTGATTCAAAGATGGAGGAGAATCCTGCGCCTTGGGCGCGTGCGCCGAGTTCTTCGCCGAGCAGGGCGGTGCGGACATGGTCGGGGTTGATGCGGTAGGCGCTCCAAAGCCAGAGGGCGGGGAGGATGAGCATGATCGGGATGCCCCACTGCCATCGGGTGCGTTTGAAGGCGGCTTTGCGTGATCCTTTGGGGGTGATGATGAGGATGTGGAGGATGAGGTAGAGGGGGATGAAGAGGGCGAATGGGCCTTTGGTCAAGAGGGCGGCAGCGGTCAATGTCCAGATGAGCAAGGCGAATCGGCGGGGATGTTTGGGCTCAGATGTGAGGAGAACAGCCGAGGCGAACCAAGCGCCGGCCAGCAAGGCAGTGAAGAGGATGTCGGGGCGCATGAAGTAGATGTGTTTGATCGCTGATGGCGAGGCGAGCCAGGCCCCGGCAGCAAGCATGGCTAGGGGAGTCGCGTGTGATGCGATGGAGCAATCGGCAAGATCAGCAGGGTCGGTATCGAGTTTTCGGAAGAAGAAACGGGCTGCGAAGAAGATGAGGATGGAGATCGAGATGCCTGAGAGGACGGCGGGAAATTTGAGAGCGAGTTCAGTATGGAATCCCAGCGCGACGATGGGAACGCCGAGCCAGTTGACCATCGGGGGTTTGCGAGTGAGTTCGCCGAGCCCATCGCGGGGAAGGATCCATTGGTGGTTGTTGACCATATCGAGGGTGAAGGCGATGGTTTTGGATTGGTCGAGGTTTTGGCCCAGGTCGGAGGGCCCCAGGATTCGGGCGGCGAGAACGATGGCGAGGGTTGTCAGCCAGATGGCCAAAGCGGGGCGATTAAATCGAGAATCTGGTCGGGGTGGGGAAGATGATGACATGGGTAAGGGTAAGGATATCACCAATGTTCGGGTGGTGCTCTGCAGAGTGATTATGGGTGGCATTACTCATTGCATGGCAGCATAATCGTGCCGAACACTCAAATGCTACCAAGCCCTCACTGCGCCGAAGACGGCGAGTAAGGGCATTCGGAACAGAGGGGCCTGGTATAAATACCATCTGTCCATCTTGTAAATATGATTGATTTGATTCATAGGGTGATGGGGTCGATACTACTTGGTAGATACACAAAGGAGATTCACTATGTCGACCGATCCGTTCAATGCCAAAGCCGTGCTTGATGTCAATGGGCAAGCATATTCGTATGTCCGTCTTGGGGCCTTGGCTGAGGCCGGGTTGGGAGATATTGACAAGATGCCGTATTCGATTCGGGTGTTGCTCGAAGCGATGGTACGGAACCATGACGGGTTCATTGTCACCGAGGATGACATCAAGGGGTTGGCCCGGTACAACGCGGGGGATGTGAAGTCGGTGGAAATGCCGTTCATGCCCGGGCGGGTGGTATTGCAGGACTTTACAGGGGTGCCCTGTGTGGTGGATCTGGCGGCGATGCGTGATGCGATGAAGAATCTTGGGGGGGATCCGACAGCAATCAATCCGGCGGTGGCGTGTGATTTGGTGATCGATCATTCGGTACAGGTGGATGACTTTGCTACTTTTGTCGCGTTGACGATCAATGCGGAGAAGGAGTTCAGTCGAAATGCAGAGCGGTATACATTCTTGAAGTGGGGACAGGAGAGCTTGGATAATTTTCGCGCGGTGCCGCCTGCGACTGGGATTGTGCATCAGGTGAATCTTGAGTATTTGGCTCGGGGGTGTTTGGTAAAAAATCAGGATGGGGTGCAGTGGGTGTATCCGGATTCGTTGGTTGGCACCGATTCGCACACGACGATGATTAATGGGGTTGGTGTGCTTGGCTGGGGTGTTGGTGGGATTGAAGCCGAGGCGGTGATGTGTGGGCAGCCTGTGTACATGCTTACTCCAGAAGTGGTCGGGTTCAAACTCAAGGGCAAGCTACCCGAAGGTGCGACGGCGACGGATCTGGTATTGACCGTAACGGAGATGCTACGGGCCCACGGAGTGGTTGAGAAATTTGTTGAGTTCTTTGGCGAAGGGATGATGGAACTGTCTATTCCTGATCGAGCGACGATTGCGAATATGGCTCCAGAGTATGGGGCGACCTGCGGTTTCTTCCCGATTGATGCCAAGACGATCGAGTTTTTCCGGTTTACGGGTAAGAGTGAAGAGGAGTGTGCGTTGACCGAAGCGTGGGCCAAGGCCAGCGGGTTCTTCTGGACACCTGATGTGCCGGTACCTGCGTTTGGGGCAACTTTGGAGCTCGATTTATCAACGGTCAAGCCTTGTGTTGCCGGGCCGAAGCGGCCTCAGGATCGGATTGATTTGGATTCGTTGCATACGGCGTTTGCTGAGATGTTGGTGCGGCCGATGGGGCCTCAGGGTCTTGGAGTTGATGCAGCGGATGTTGATAAGAGTGTGACGATTACGCATACCGCGGAGTCGCATCCGGCTGAGGTTGGGATGACTTCGCAGCTCAAGCATGGGTCGATTGTGATCGCGGCGATTACTTCCTGTACCAATACTTCGAACCCGGATGTGCTTGTGGCGGCGGGGCTCGTTGCACGCAAGGCGCGGGCGTTGGGGTTGAATCGGAAGCCATGGGTGAAAACTTCGCTTGCGCCGGGGTCGAAGGTGGTGACGGAGTATCTTGATAAGGCGGGGCTGAGCGCGGATCTTGATTCGATCGGGTTCCAGACGGTTGGGTATGGTTGCACGACTTGTATTGGGAACTCTGGGCCTTTGCCTTCTGAGATTGAAGATGGGATTCAGGAGGGGGGGTTGGCCGTGACATCGATTTTGTCGGGGAACCGGAACTTTGAGGGTCGGATTCATCCGGATATTCGCGGGAACTTCTTGGCGTCGCCGCCGTTGGTTGTGGCGTATGCGCTTGCGGGGCGGATTGATGTTGATGTGTATAACGAGGCGTTGTGTCAGACTCCTGATGGGAAGGATGTGTACCTTCGTGACATTTGGCCTACGAATCAAGAGGTTTCTGAGGCGGTGGCCTCATGCGTGACGACTGAGCAGTTTGTCGAGAAGTACAGCGCGGTGTATACGGAGAATGAGCAATGGAATAGTGTGCCGGCCGCCCAGAGTGCTTTGTTTCCTTGGGAGGACAAGAGTACTTATATTCAGAACCCGCCATTCTTTGAGGGGATGACCGAAAATGCGCCAGGGTTTGGCGCGATTACTGATGCCCGGGTGTTGTGTTTGCTTGGGGATTCGGTGACGACGGATCACATTTCGCCTGCGGGTCGGATTGAGCCGGAGACGCCGGCGGGGCGGTATTTGATTGGGCAGGGCGTTGCGGTCAATGAGTTCAACTCGTTTGGGTCGCGACGGGGCAACGATCGTGTGATGACGCGCGGAACCTTTGCCAATGTGCGGGTGAAGAATCGGATCGCAGCGGAGAATGGTAAGCAGCCCGAAGGTGGATGGACGCGGAACTTTACCAAGGGGAATGATCTTGCATCGGCTCCGGTTGAGTACATCTATGACGCAGCGATGGATTACAAGGCGGCGGGGACGACGCTTGTTGTGATTGCGGGTAAGGATTATGGGATGGGATCGTCGCGTGACTGGGCGGCCAAAGGCACATTGCTCCTTGGGGTCAAGGCCGTGATTGCGGAGAGCTTTGAGCGGATTCATCGGTCGAACTTAGTGTTTATGGGGGTGTTGCCTGTGGTGTTTAAGGATGGAGACTCGGCTGAGTCGCTTGGGATTCAGGGTGATGAGGTGTTTGATGTGTTGATGCCTGCGGATTTGTCGCCGAGATGTGATGTGCCGATCAGGGCGACTCGCCCTGATGGGAGCAGCTTCGAGTTCATGACGATGTGCCGGGTGGATACACCTGTGGAGATTGAGTACTTTCGGAATGGCGGGATTTTGCATACGGTGATTCGCAAGAAGTTGAATGAGGCGAAACAGTTGGTGTAATTTCATCTAAATGCTATTTGTACTACAAGCGGTCTTTTGGCCGTTTGTTTTTTGCATTTTTCGAGCACTGTATTCGAACAACTCGTATAAGATGAATCATGCGAGTTCGTTGTACAAAAACTCAGGGCGACGATGGTTGGCTCCCACAGATTACACTGGGTGCTGAGTATGAAGTTCTTAGCATCGAATGTGACAGCTATCGATTAATTGGAGACTGCGGGGAGCCATCACTTTTTGAACCGCAGTTTTTTTCAATCACGGACCCGATGCGGCCTGAAAGCTGGATTCCGCCATTTATTGATGAAGATGAAGAATACTGTGGGCCACCTGAGTTTGAACGATCGGGATATTGGGACGAATTCTACGATGGCAACGAAGACGCAGTAGCACTATTCTGGCGGTACATCAACCGTCATATCAATGTCACCGAACAACGCTATAAGAAATGACCAATGTCTGATTACAACAGTGAAAAGAATCGGTTTGTGTGGGTGGATGATCTTGGGTGGGGATGAAGAGACGGGCTGGAGGCCCATCCCACCAGAAAAAACCGCTTCCTTACGGTCGCGGCTTGTTGAAGATTTGAAATGAAGACTCTGGATATGGGCTACATGTCTTTGGGGATTTCGATGCCGAGTTTGGTGGCGATGCGTTGGCCGTAGTCTGGGTCGGCGCGGAAGAAGTGGCAGAGTTGGAGTTGTTGAATCTCGGGGCGGGCATCACCCAAGGCACCTGCAATACGGGTTGTCAGGCGGTCTTTTTCGGCGTCGTCGAAGAGGCGATACAGGTTGCCGGGTTGTGTGTAGTCGTCGTGGTCGACGGTTGAGTCGTAGCGGTCGACGACGGTTTGGCCTAAGTCCCATGTTGGGTCGTGGAACTGTTCGTCGGGGAGGGCGGCGTCTGGGCGGGTTGAGGGCCAGTAGTTGGTAGATGAGCCGTAGGTTTGGGCGGTGGCGCCTTGGCCGTCGCGCATGGTGTGCATGACGGGGCAGCGCGGGGTGTTGACGGGGATTTGGTGGTGGTTGACGCCGAGGCGGTGGTGGTGGGTGTCGGCGTAGGACATGAGGCGGGCTTGGAGCATTTTGTCTGGGCTTGGACCGATGCCTGGGACGAAGTTGGAGGGTTTGAAGGCGGCTTGCTCGACTTCGGCGTGGTAGTTTTCGGGGTTTTTGTTGAGTTCCATTTGGCCGACTTCGATGAGGGGGAAGTCGGCGTGTGGCCAGACCTTGGTGAGATCGAACGGGTTCCACTTGAACTCATCGGCTTGTTGTTGGGTCATGATTTGGATTTTGAGTGTCCAGCTTGGGAAGTCGCCTTTTTCGATGGCGTTGAAGAGGTCGCGTTGGTGTGATTCGCGGTCTTGGCCGATGACTTTGGCAGATTCGTCGTCCATCCAGTTTTTGATGCCTTGGTTTGTTTTGAAGTGGAACTTGCACCAGACGCGTTGGTTGTCGGCGTTGATGAAAGAATAGGTGTGCGAACCGTAGCCATTGATGTGGCGATAGGAGGCGGGGATGCCTCGGTCAGAGAAGAGGGTGGTAATCTGGTGGAGAGATTCTGGGCATTGGGACCAGAAATCCCATTGCATGTCGTTGTCGCGAAGGTTTGTTTTTGGGTCGCGTTTTTGGGTGTGGATGAAGTTGGCGAACTTGTAAGGGTCGCGGATGAAGAAGACGGGGGTGTTGTTGCCGACGAGGTCCCAGTTGCCTTGTTCGGTGTAGAATTTGATGGCGAAGCCACGGACATCGCGTTCGGCGTCGGCGGCGCCTTTTTCACCTGCGACTGTTGAGAAGCGGAGGAACATATCTGTTTTTTTGCCGATTTTTGAGAAGATGTCGGCTTTGGTGTATTGGGTGATATCGTGGGTGACGGTGAAGGTTCCGTAGGCGCCGGAGCCTTTGGCATGAACAACACGCTCAGGGATGCGTTCGCGGTTGAAGTGTTGCATTTGCTCGAGGAGTGCAACATCTTGCATGAGGACTGGGCCTCGAGGGCCTGCGGTGAGGGCATGCTGGCGTGCGATGGGTGCGCCGTCTGCGGTGGTCATGTAGGGGCATTTTGGTGTGTCGGACATGGTGATCTCCTTGGGTCTATTGAGTTGATTGTGATGTGAGCACAAGACATCAGCCCACCGTTGGTGAAATCTTCGTTTTCAAACTGAGCTTTCCAAACGGGGCCTCTTGGTCAAACCTTGAGAAATGCTTCGCCGGGCGACCAGTTGCATGGTACCAGTTCATTGGATTGGATGGCGTCGATGATGCGGAGGGTTTCGGTGACGGATCGACCTACGGGAAGGGGATTGACGGTGACCCATTGGATGATGCCTTGGGGATCGACGAGGTAGGTTGCTCGGTAACAAACGCCTTCGGTCTCATGAGTGATGCCGAGCTCGTTGGCAAGTTTCTGGGCTGCGAGGAGGGGATAGGGCAAGGTGGAAAGCGTTGGATTTGAGTTGCGCCATGCCAAGTGCGAAAATTCGTTGTCGGTCGAGGCGCCAAAGAGGTCAACCTTGCGGTCTTTGAACTCCTCGATCAGGACACCAAACTCGACAAGCTCGGTGGGGCAGACAAAGGTGAAGTCTTTGGGGTAAAAGATGAAGAGTGACCAGCGGTCTTGGTTGTCAGTTGAGTGGATGGTGGTCAGGTCGGCGGGCTCGTTGCCGACACATGCCTGGCATGTCCAGTTGGGGAATGGTTGTCCTACGCCGCGCATGGTGTGCTCCTTCTTTTTTTAGAATGGTTCTAAATGATTGCCTTGGTGGTACTCTGTTTCAAGCGTGTCACCAAAATAAATTTGATGCATCGCAATATTTCGATGGTCTGCTTTATGGTCTGCTTTTGAGATTTCTCCTTCATGGGAGTTGGAAGATATCTCAGGATCGAACATGACTGGTTCGATGTGAATCTGTATACTCGATCGATGCCGATCGATCTCCAAACATCTCTTGCTGATATTGTACGCCAAGTCTGGGGATATGACACGCTTCGGCCGCTTCAGGAGCGAGCGATTCTTGCCGGGATCGAGGGTGGGGATTGTTTGACGGTGTTGCCCACTGGTGGTGGCAAGAGCCTGTGTTATCATGTGCCTCCTTTGATTACGGGGAAAGCGACGATTGTGGTGTCGCCGCTCATCGCGTTGATGCGTGATCAGGTGCGTGGTCTTGAGTTACTGGGATACAAGGCTGCGGCGATGCATTCGGGGATTGATTTTGAGGAATCGACCGACATCGCCAAGCAGTTGTTGACGGGTGATCTTAATTTGGTGTTTGCTGCACCCGAGCGTGTGGTGACGAGTTCGTTTAAGACGCTCATTGGATTATTGTGCGATCATGATCGGCTCGGGTGCCTCGCGATTGATGAAGCGCACTGCATCAGCCAATGGGGGCATGATTTTCGTCCTGAGTATCGTCGGATTGCTGAGTTGCGAAAGATCGCGCCTCATGTATCGATTCAGGCGTTTACCGCGACAGCGACGCCGAGGGTGCGCGAAGACATTGTGAATCAGCTTGGATTGCGTGATCCTGAGCTCATGGTTGGGGTGTTTGATCGTCCGAATCTGGTATATCGGATTCAGGCGCGAGAGAGGGCGAGCGAGCAGATCGCCTCTGCGGTGGCAAGGCATAGTGCAGCGGGGGAGAGCCACGGGGCGATTGTGTATTGTTTGTCGCGTAAGGATACGGAGAAAATTGCTGAGGAACTGCGGGCATTGGGGCTCGATGCCGATGAGTATCACGCAGGATTGGATGTGTCCAAGCGGCACACCATCGAGCAGGCGTTCAGCAACGAGACACTTGATATTGTGGTCGCGACGGTGGCCTTTGGGATGGGGATCGACCGGAGCAATGTTCGGCTGGTCGTCCATGCGTCGATGCCCAAATCGATCGAAGCCTACCAACAAGAAACCGGGCGGGCAGGGCGCGATGGACTTGAGGCCGAGTGTCTTTTGCTCTACTCACCAAGCGATGGTGGGCGATGGGAACGGCTCATCGAACAGAGCGCGGAACAGAGCGGAAGTGATCCGCAGGCCCAGCTCGAACTCGTACGCGGGATGAGGCGTTTTGTGGCATCGTTTGGATGCCGACACAAACACTTGAGTGAACACTTTGGACAGCAATACACGCCGCCTGCCGGGCGCCAAGATTGCGGGGCCTGTGATGTATGCCTTGGAGAGACCGCTTGCGAAGAAGATGCGCATCGGATTGGGCAGGTGATTCTCTCAGCAGTCGCGCGGACGGGTGAACGGTTTGGAGCAGCATATATCTGTGATATCGTACGGGGGGGAAGTGGGCAGAAGATCAAGAACTACGGTCATGACCGGCTCAAAGTGCATGGGATGCTCGAAAATCGGCGCAAGGCGGAGGTGATGTCGTTTATCGACCAGCTCGTCGCGGCCGACGCTTTGATGCGGGTGGTTGAGGATCGATTCGAGACACTGGCGTTTGGTTCGCGTGGGGTGTCTGTGATGAAGGGGATCGAAACGGTTTCGTTGGCCAAGCCGATCGGGACGGGGTCTGCTAAAAGCGAGCGGAACCGCCGGACGCGGGCGGCACGGGTGATCGAGCGTCGCCCGATGAATGAATCGGAGAAGGAGTTGTTTGAGTCGTTACGTGCGTTGCGAATGTTGATTGCGCAAGCGCGAGGCGTGCCGCCGTATGTGGTGTTCAATGATTCGACGCTTCGGGAGATGGCGCTTGATAAGCCTACGGATCGCCATGCGTTGCTCTCGATTCGCGGCGTGGGGCAGAAAAAACTCGATGACTTCGGAGATGATTTCTTACACGCAATCGAGCATCATTTGATTCAGGAAAGCCCGAGCCATGGCGGGTGAGTCGGGTGAGTCGATTGAGATTCGAGAGATTATCGCCGAGCAGACGCGAGCGATTCGGCAGGTGGTGCTGCGTCCACACCAGGCAGCGGAGGAACTGATCTATCCCGGGGATAATGACGCGGACTCGTTTCATCTGGGCGCGGTGCGAGGCGATGAGGTATTGGCGATTTTGTCGATGTATCATCAGCCCATGCCCGGGGAAACTGAAAATGCTTGGCGGATTCGGGGGATGGCGTCGGTCGCTGAGATTCGAGGGCAGGGATATGGGCGGATGCTTGTCGAGGTTGCACGGGATCGGGCGTGGGCGGTTGAGCGGGCAGTGATCTGGTGCAATGCACGCGAATCTGCGTTTGGATTCTATGAGAAACTCGGGTTTGTGATTGAAGGCGAGTTGTTTGAGATCGAGGGGATCGGGAGCCATGCGGTGATGGTGCTCAACCCAACTCCCTGAGCATTCAGCGTACAGCCGCACGAATGGTACGAATTGCGTGCTTCGGATTCAATACACTCGATGGGGAATGCGTAAAGCCTGCCTTGGCAAAGCAGATCGCCCTTTTGGAATCCGTGTTTGGATCGCCCTTGGCCATTTGTTTGACCGACTTCCATGCGTATCGTGCGAGCACTTGATTCACCTTGCTGCGAATTTTTTTCTGTCTTGCTGCATCAAGCCTGTCGAGTAAATGTATATTTTTTTGATAGATGTATTTGAGTGCATCGTAATGAGTGGTGTACGGCTTGCGATGTACCCCCCGGCAATGGCGTCGGTAGGCATGGGTGGGTTTGGAAACCGCGACACATGTGCACAGCCGAGCAACACGCATCATGGCATCAGTGACCTGATACAAGTTGAGACCCGACTCATAGTGATCCGTCTCAATTAGAATTTTTCTTCGGACGAGTTCACACCGATTTGAGACGCCGCCGGGGAAGTCAAACCCCATGTAGTGATCAAAGATATCCCCGGTTGGGTATTGGCCAGTATCATTCCAAACTTCCCCTTCCCGACCTTGCTCGTCGATAAAATGAAAATTTGAATAGACATACCCAGCGTCAGGGTTCTCGACCAAAGCACTTTCCTCGGCTTCGATTTTTTGCGGATAATACAAATCATCGCCGTCAAGGTATGTGACAAAGTCACCCGTCGAAGCTTCGATGGCGATGCGTCGGACTGAACCAATTCCTTGGCGTGATTCATTGAATACTGTGCTGATGATCTCTGGGTGCTTGCTTTGATACTCTCGAATAAGTTCCTGCGACCCGTCGGTAGATGCGTCATCAACGATGAGGATTTGATCGGGAACCCTTGTCTGGTTCAGCACACTCTCGATTGCACCTTGAAGATATTCAATCTGATTATATGACGGAATATACACCGTGATTGTGAATGGATTGGTTGTCATGCCTTGAGACCCTTGACTTCATAGAGTAGGTCGTGATGACTCAACTGATCTACGAAACGATAGTGCTCATCGAGTGCTTCGGAAATGGCGTCATCATTTCGCGATTCGACACAAATGAAACGGGGGCGATGTTTGGAAAAATCGAGCCCGGAGAGCACTTGAGGCTCGTACCCCTCGACATCAAGTGAGAAAAAATCAATGCTCCCCGATGGACAGTGCTCGTCGATAATCGAACTCAAAGCCCGAACCGAAGCCTCGATAGCCCCCATTGCGATCCCGGGTTGAAGCTGCGAGGCTCGCTCAAGATGATCACGCTGAGAGTTCTCATCGCCAATCGCCCCCTCAATGGTGCTCATCAACCCTGCCCGATGAAGCATCACTGATTCTCCCTGGGCCGATGCCGAGCCGAGCGCACACCGGACAACTGTAGACTCTGGACGAATCAACTCACAATGTGCCGCCAGTTCTGGGATCGGCTCGATGAGTATCCCCCGCCAACCATACTTGCGGGCAAAGTAAAATGTGTTGCTCTGGGTGTATCCATCGTTGGCGCCTGCTTCGATAAAGAAACCAGGCTTCCCATCGAGGTGGGCAACGATGAAGCGTTCAAGTTTACGATCAAGCCCATTGAGTGCCGGCATCGAATACCGATAGTTGCTCAAGAGTTCGAAAACTCGGCGTTTGACCTTCCGCTTGCGATAGGCTTTGCCGACTTGCTCTTCCGATGGACTCGTAGATTGGGTCATATAGGGCACTGATGCTGTGACTGGAGGCTTCTCCACGCGTACTGGAATACCAATCAATTTCTTTGATCAATCAATCAAAGCGATTTCCTCTTGAGTTTTTTGAATGATCTGATCGTCCGCGTAAGGCTCTTCGATTTCATCGGCAGCCGCCGGGACATACTTGGCGGCGTGGTAGGCGCCGTTGACCAGAGGCTGGGCGAAGACCAGTAAGAACAAGACACAGAATGCGCTGAGCACGCCTGCGACGCGGCGCATCGGGAAGGGGGCGAGGAAGACCGGGGAACTGATCTTGCCGGGATCGTCGATGTAGGCAGCGGCGATCATGCGGAGGTAGTAGCACGCGGCGATGGCGGAGTTGATGCCCAAGATCACGATCAGGGCGTATTGACCGGCTGCCATGCCCGAGGTGAACAATCCGACCTTGCCAAGGAATCCGATCAGAGGCGGGAACCCGAGCATCGAGAAGGTGCAGATCACCAAGGTCCAGCCGAGGACTGGGTGCGATTTGCAGAGCCCTCGGATGTCGTCCATGTCGTCGGCTTCGTCGCCGTTGCGGTGTTCGAGCGATGCGAGGACGGCGAAGACGCCGACGGTCATCACGCCATAGGTCAGCAGGTAGAAGAGCACGGCAGCCAGACCGTTCTGATAGAACGGGCCGCCGATGATTCCTGGGCCTGCGATCAGACCCACGAGCATGTACCCGGAGTGGGCGATCGAAGAATAGGCGAGGATGCGCTTGATGGAGGTTTGCAAGAGTGCGAGGACATTGCCCACGGTCATGGTCAGGGCGGCCATGATCCAGAGGGTGGCTTCGATGGCGACGGGGAGGTGTCCGCCACTGCCAGCAAACCCATCGTTCCAACCCGCGGTGCCCAAGATGAACATCAAGGCCAAGAACCCAGCGGTCTTGGGAACGAAGGCGAGCATCGCGGCGACGGGTGAAGCGGCACCTTGGTAGACATCAGGGGTATAGAAGTGCATCGGCACGGCGGCGATCTTGAAGGAGATGCCGATGATGGCGATCAACAGACCGATCATACCGAGTGTCGAGACGCCATCGGTTGCGAAGACGGTGGCGATTTCGGAGAGGTTGGTCGAACCGGTCGCGCCGTAGATCAGGGCGAATCCATACAAGAAGATGGCAGCGCCGAGCGCACCGAGGAAGAAATACTTGACGGCTGCTTCGAGTGATTTCTTGCGCTCGGTCGAGATGGCGACCATGATGTAGGTCGGAAGCGAAGTCAGTTCGAGGGCGAGGAAGAGCCAGATGAGATCATCCGCCGAGGCGGTGAGCATGAGGCCGGTGAGTGAGAACATGAAGAAGGCGTAGAACTCGCCTCGGTTTGAGCGGAGTGAGGAGAATGGTTTGCCTGCATCGACCTCGGCTTCGAGCTCCCGATCGACGGTGCCGCTGAGCAGCAGCAAGATCAACATCCCGACGCCTGCGATGAGCATTTTGGCGTAGGGGACGATGGCGGGGAACATGCCTGAGGTTGTTGGCGAGATCAGCGCCGCGAAGAAGGCAGCGAAAAGAGCGACGGCACAAATCCAAGGGGTGAACTGGCGGATGGCGCGCGAGGGCCATTGCCCGGTAATCATCACGAGGCAGGTGGCGATGAAGAGGAAGATTTCAGGCCAGAGGATGGCGAGCTTCTCAGTCATGCGAGGCTCCTTCATGTCCGTTGTCGTTGGAATAGATGTCATCAACGGCTGGGGTGTCGTGCATGATGCGAGGCTCGGCGGATTCGAGCCCATTGGCTTGCTCGACGATGCGTACGGTCGCGTTGACCTGATCGCTCACGGTGTCGAACAACACGGTTGGCTGGAGCCCGAAGTAGATACAACCCAATGCCAAAGGCGCGAGGGTCATGATCTCGCGGAAGTTGAGATCGGTTGGGAGTGTCTCATGGTCGTGATGCCCTTCGGGTTCTTTGAGTGGGCCGAAGCAGATTTTGCCGACCATGTAGAGGAGGTACATCGCGGCGATGACCATGCCGGTGCCTGCGAAGACTGCGAACCAAGGGCCAAGCGATGAACCCCATGCACCGGGTTCGCCGGCAGCGGTCCATGCGGCATCAGACTGGAATGCCGAGATAAGACACAGGACTTCGGATGGGAAGCCGTTGAGTCCGGGCAAGCCGACCGAAGCCATTGCGAAGAAGACCATGAAGGTGGCCCAGATGGGCATCTTGGAAGCCAAGCCCCCGACGGTGTTCATGTCGCGAGTATGGTAGCGTTCGTACATGAACCCGATCATGAGAAACAAGCCGCCGGTCGATAGGCCGTGGGAGAGCATATAGAGGATCGAGCCACTAAAGCCCGTCACATTGAGAGCGGCTAATCCGAGCACGGCAAAGCCCAGATGCGACACGGATGAATAGGCGACGAGTTTCTTGATGTCGGTCTGCACCCAGCAAATCAGACCGGCGTAAATGATGCCGATGATCGAGAGTATGGCGATATGAGGGGCGTATGCAAAGAAGGCTTCGGGCGCCAAGGGGATGGCGAAGCGGTAGATGCCGTAGGTTCCGAGTTTGAGCAGCACGGCTGCCAAGATAACCGAACCGGCGGTTGGGGCTTCGGTGTGGGCAAGGGGCAGCCAGGTATGGAACGGGAACAGAGGCACCTTGACGGCGAACCCGGCGAGCAACCCGAGCAAGACCCAGGTTTGTTCGCTGATGGACATATGCCAGGCGTATTTGGTCAGGGTCGGGATGTCGAGTGTCCACGCGCCAAACTGATCCGGCTGGGCAACGAACCAGACGACATAGACCATCGCGGCGAGGGTGAGCATCGAGCCGGTGAAGGTATAGAGGAAGAACTTGATCGACGCAGCAACACGATTGGTCGACCCAAACTTGCGGATGAGCACAAACATCGGCAAGAGCGTGAACTCAAAGCAGATGTAGAACAGGAGCAAATCTTGGGCTGCGAACACCCCGACCATGGCTCCTTGGAGCACCATGAGCCACGCGTAATACATGCGTCGGTCTTTGGTGATCGCGGATTTGGATGCTGCAACGACGATTGGACCAAGCAGGACTGAGAGGAGAATCAACAGCAACGAAATCGAATCCATCCCAATCGAGAAGTTCAAGCCCAGCGAATCAATCCACGAGATCGAATATCCGAACTGGGGCACATCGCCCTTGGCGAAGTCGAAACGATCGAGGAGTTTGAGTGCCGGGAGCAAAAGCACCAGGCTTGCGATGAGTGCGGTGCGGTAGGCATTGTCGGCATTCTTGGAAAATGCAATCCACAAAGCAGCAACAACGGGGAAGAAAATCAGGATGATGAGCATCAGGCTATCAAGGTTCATGCTGCACCTCCTGCTCGCAGAACGATCACAATCACCACCAAGAGCAGCACAGCCAAGCCTCCTGCCATGCTTACCGCGTAGCCTTGAAGCACGCCCGATTGGCTCGGACGGATGATCCATGCCAACACACGAGGCAGGAAGCCGAAGAGATTCACCAAGCCGTCGAGTAATAATTTGTCGATCCAGTGGAAGATATGCGACACGACACGCAAAGGCGTCACAAAGACCATCGCGTAGAACTCATCGACGAACCATTTGTTCTCGGCCCATCGTGGGATCGGGCCGGCGCGTTTGGCGATGGCATCCATTCGGCACTTGTCCGCTTGGGTGCGTCCACCAAGGAATAAACCTTGCCAACCCTTGGGTCCGTGGAAGAAGGCTGCAACAAGGACCCCGAAGATGGCGCCGAGTCCTGAGACGACGATCATGCCCCCGTGTGGATCCATGCCCAATACTTTGCCTGGTGCTCCATATCCAACGGGTCCAGCAACGGCAGCGGGATTGCCCTCGCCGTGTGCTGCTGCAAGTGAAACGGCATAGGGCGAGTGAAAACTTGCGGTGGAGTCGGCGACCATCGAACCGACCCACCCGTGGTACGCTGACTTGTCGATCCATGCCAACGCGATCGCGAGCATGGAACAGGCAGCGAGTGTGATCAGCACGGTGTTGATCGCCCATCCTGGGGCGTGGGGATGGAAATCGTTTGTATCGTCGCCATGAAAATCCTCTCCCGGTTCGGCATGTTGATCGCCAAGGAATACGCGGAAGAAGACGCGGAAGGTGTAGTAGGCGGTCATGATCGCGGTGAAGACCAAGACCCACCCCATAAGTCGATAACCTGGTGTGACGAAGGCTTCGGCGAGGATCATGTCTTTGGAATAGAACCCACTGGTGATGTATGGCAAGCCTGCCAGATTCATGCACCCAATGAGCATCGTGATGCCGACGATCCCCCACCCTTTCATCCAAGAAACCCCTGAGAGTTTACGCAGGTCGAGCTGTCCCGCGAATCCATGCATAACGGCACCACAGGCGAGGAACAACAACGCCTTGAAAAAGGCATGGGTCAACACATGGAACGCGGCGCCTGTGGTCGAGAGCAATCCAAGCCCGGCGAACATATAGCCGAGTTGCGAGACGGTCGAATAGGCCATGATTCGTTTGATATCGAACTGGGCCATGCCGATGGTCGCTGCGAGCAGGGCGGTGATCGTACCGATCCATGCAACGATCGGCAGTGCGTTTTCAGACACTAGGAACAATGGATAGAACCGGGCGATGAGGTAAACGCCAGCCGTCACCATCGTCGCGGCGTGAATCAGCGCGGACACGGGGGTCGGGCCTTCCATCGCATCAGGCAACCAGACATAGAGCGGGAACTGGGCCGACTTGCCAAACGCACCAACCATCAGCAGCATCGCGATCCATTGGGCTTCGCTTGGGATCGCCGAGAAATCGCCTGCGACGGCAGCGTCGATGTAGTGATGGAGGGTTTCATTACTAAACAACGCAGCATATTCAACGGTACCAAAGTGAACGAAAGTCAGGTAGATGCCCAGAGCCAACCCCAGATCACCGATGCGATTGACGATGAAGGCTTTCTTGGCTGCTGCGACAGCGGAGGGTTTCTTGTAGAAGTATCCGATCAGCAGATACGAGCACAACCCCACGCCTTCCCAGCCAAGGTAGAGCATGAGCATGTTGTCGCCCATGACCAAGCACGACATCGAGAAGACGAACAACCCGAAGGCCGAGAAGAATCGGCAGTAACCGGTGCCAATGTCGTGGGACATGTATTCAGATGCGTAGAGCGCAATGAGTGTGGCAAGCCCGGTAACGAAGAGCATCCAGAGGATGGTGAGTTTGTCGATATAGAAGGAGAAGTTGGCGACGAATGATTTTTCTCCATAGTGCAGGTTGAACCAGTCAAAGGCGTGAACGGTGTAGGGTGTGCCGTCGTATGACAGGAACATGCTCAGGGTCGCCAAGAATGCAACGGCCAACAGAGCAATCGTCGTCCATGCGGGGAGCTTGGATTTGTTGCCACTCGCAGCATAGATTGCGTTGAACACAAATCCGAGCAAAGGCAGGAACACGATCAACAGGATCCATTTTGGACCCGTGCCGACATGCTCGGTCATGTGGGCGAGGTGCGCCGATGCCGGTTCGTCGCTTCCCGATGAACCGGGTGCGAGCATGGCCAATGGTGCGAGCAGATTATTCAACAGTGAAGCGGTCATCATCCGTTGAGTTCCTTCCAGGCCGAGGCGCTGAGTGATTCACGATGACGGAAGAGCAGGACGACGAGCGCCAGTGCCATTGCAGCTTCAGCAGCCGCGATACAGAGCACGAAGATCACAAAGGTTTGGCCATCCGCCCCAAGGTGATGACGACCAAAGGCGATCAGAGCCAAACCTGCAGCTTGGAACATCAGTTCGGTGCAAAGAAACATGATGATCATGTTCTTTCGCGTGAGGAATCCAACGAGCCCGATACAGAACATCGCAGCCGACACGAACAGATACGGGGCAAGCACCGAGGTACTCATCTCCGTCGGAAAGGCCAGCTGCGCCAGTTGTATGGATTCAAAGGCGTGCATCATGCGTGCCCTCCTGATGATTCCTCATCGTCATCGAACATGGTGCCCAGCTTGCGTGCCTGGGCAGCCTTGAGTGCTTCTTCGAGTTCGGTATGCTTACGGGCGAGGACCGTCGCGCCCAACATGGCCATCAACAGGATCACGCCTGCGAGTTCGATCATGATCGGGTGATCGTGCATCAGGTTGAACCCCAATCGATCAATGTTGTCGGCAGCGAGTGCATCGGGCCAATCATCCGTGGTGAGCAGGCGCGTTGCCGAGACGGTATCACCTTCGATCAACTCGATCTGAATCGTACGGTCATCGACATCAATCATTGCTTGGCCGGTTTGTGTATCTCGGCTCACTCGCCACCCGTCCGCAAGCAAACCCTCGCGTTCGAGAATTTTATCGACTTTCTTGGGCAGGTTTACCAAGACCGAGTTGGCAGCTTGGGCTTGCGTCATTTTGGAATCGGGGAGTTGACCGATCCCGCCGAACATCGCAGCAGTGATGAGCCCGACCATCACGAATCCGATTGCACTGGCGAGCATCGGCTCGCGAGCAACGGCATCGACATCATCAAGCTCGTCATCCCCGTCGCCGGTGGGCGCCTGGGTGGCAAGCATGATGACGAAAAGGTAGGTGATCAGGATCGCGCCGGCGTAGATGATAATGAGGGCGAAGGCCATGAACTCGGCAGAGAGCAAGATATACATCCCACACGAAGCGATGATGGTCATGATGAAGTAGAGCGCCGAGTAAACCGGGCGTTTGTGGGTCATCACCCGCACCGATGCACCAATGGCAACGAATGCGAATGGGTAAAAGAAGAAGTTGGGCATCGGGTTGCCTGCGTCGGATGCTTTGAGTCCAAGAAGCAGAGCAGCGAATCCAAAGGCAGCTGTGACCAAGATCACGCCGACATATTCAAATGTTTTCGAACTCGCCCTTCGTGGGAGCGCCAAGGCAATGCCCGCAGCTCCCAAGGCGCAGATGAGGTACAAGGCAATCGGAGAGATGATCTGTTCCACCGTGTGTCTTTCCGTAGGCCTCGCGAAAGAGGCTTGGTACAGGCTCTGGAGGTGTGAAGCTCCAAAGGTTGCCAGTTGGCACGATCCTCATGATCCAAAATGATCCAAACCTGGCCCGATCCCTTGGCAAATCATGAAGCGGTATCGAACAGGTTCTTTCAACCCCCCGGCCAGAACCGCGCAAAGCACCCCAAAGCCGAGATGGGGAGGATAGTGCTTCCGGACGAATCCTTCAACTCCAAGGAGCTCTACAAACGCATACAAGCGGATTGTTAGGCACATTGCTGCGCATCGATCGGACCAAAATAATGCGCACCCAGTCGACGCGCGCTCTGGTACCTGCCCACTGAAGCCTCTATGATCGTCGCCATGGTTTCACCTCAGATATTGATGCAACAAGCCCAACCTTCACGCAAAGTCCATATCCCCAATCTGCTCACGATGGGGCGAGTCCTTCTGGCGTGGGTTTTTGTGATTCTACTCTCGTATGTCGAGCCTCGAACCATCAACGCCCAACCTGCTGGGACAGATCGACTTGGCGAGATTTCTCAGCCTGGAACAGGGCTTTTGATCGCGGCGACGGTTGTCTTTATCATCGCTGCGATTACCGATGCGCTCGATGGACACCTCGCCCGGAAGTGGAAGATCGAGTCCAAGTTCGGACGCATCATGGATCCGATGGCGGACAAACTCCTGATCCTGGGCGGGTTCCTCATGCTCGCCACCCCGGCCTTCCATGCCAAGATCGCCCTGACCGACAGCACCATCCAACTCTCGGCCGTCGCCGGGTGGATGGTCGTGGCGATGATCTTCCGCGAACTCCTCGTCACCTCAATCCGGGGGGCCTACGAGGCTGAGGGCGTCGATTTCTCCGCGGGTGCGATGGGCAAGACGAAGATGATCCTCCAATCCATCACCATCCCTCTGATCCTGCTCATTGTGGCCTTTGGATCGCCGGGACCGAATACAACCGGGCGACTGGTGATTTCGTTACTCGTTTGGGGGACACTGATTACGACGATCCTCTCTGCATTCCCCTACATCGGTAAAGCCCTCAAGCACACGATCGATGAACAGGCCCGGATGCTCGAAGTCATGCGAGGCAAAAAAGCACGCAAATCAACCAAGGTCTCTGGGCCAAGTGGAAAACCACGCCCGAGAACCAATAAAGGCGGACAGCAGGGCAAAAACAAGAAACGGTAAAATTGAACGCTGACGAGCCACGACCGCCAAGGAGCGGTTCTCGATCACCACTGGCGTATATGAGAGAAGAAAAGACCGCTCCCTGACGGTCGCGGCTCGTTGAGGATCACGACTATGAACACAATGGGACGCACAACCCAATCATTCCTGACGACCAACGGGCTCGGATACCTCCCCATCTCAGGAACCTTCGGCTCGATCCCCCCCGTCGTCCTTGCGGGCATCCTGATCTTCGCAGGGCTCGGCCCGGGCACTTCACTGAGTTGGGGTTACTTCTCGGCCATGATTCTGATTCTGGTCGTTTACTCTGCATCGTGCATCCTCTATGGGCACGAAGCGGAAGCCAAATGGGGCAAAGACCCATCGGAGGTTGTCGCGGATGAAACCGCTGGACAAGCGATCACTTTGATGATGATCCCCGCCGGGATGCTCAGTTCGCCATTGGCCATCCTCTGCGCCCTGGCAGGGGCCTTCGTACTCTTTCGGCTCTTCGATATTTTTAAGCCTTGGCCTGCGGGTACGATGCAGAAGCTTCCGGGCGGATGGGGGATTCTCCTCGACGATCTCTTCGCAGCGATCATGGCCGGGGTGGTCATCATGTTCTACTTCGCCGCGACGCACTAAGCTCCCTCCCGATGCTCGCCCACCCCCTCACACTCAACGCCCCCGCAGGCTCGATCGAACTCGAATCGAACTTGCTCCTTGCGCCCATCGCCGGGTGGTGTGAGTTGGCCTGGCGGATCACCTGCCGAGAACTCGGAGGCGTCGGGCTCGCGTGTACCGATCTGCTGAGCCCCAAGGGGCTCCTACTCTCTCAAGAAACCGCCCGCAACATCGCAGCGACCAACGAGCAAGACCGCCCCGTCTGCATGCAGCTCTATGGGTCTGATCCTGAAATTCTCGCTCAGGGTGCCCTCTGGTGCGCCGAACACGGGGCCGATGTCGTCGATATCAATATGGGATGCCCGGTCGACAAGGTCACCAAAAAAGACGGGGGATCGAAGCTCATGTGCGATCTGCCCAAAACTTTGACGATGTTCGAGCGTGTGCGCCAGGCGTTGCCCGGGCATGTGCCTTTGACGGCCAAGATGCGACTGGGATGGGATGAAGAAGCCAAATCTAAAGGCGTTGCGGGCGAACTTGCCATTGGACTTGTCGAACGCGGAGCTGCGCTGATTACCGTTCATGGACGCACCACCGAGCAGCGGTTCAAAGGGCAGTGCGATCTCGACGGAATCAAGCGCGTGGTGGACACCGTCGGTGCGCACAATCCATCCATTCCCGTCATCGGCAACGGCGATCTCAAACAACCAAGCGATGTCATCGCCATGATGCACCATACCCAGTGCGCGGGTGTGATGATCGGGCGCGGATCATTCTCCAACCCTTGGCTCTTCCGATTCAGCTGGGCCCTCCAGCAGCGCGTGATTGAAAATCAGATTGATCCCGGTGATCTCGAAGCGGTCAATGCCATCGACCTGGGTGATCTGCACCCCACCGAAGACGAGAAACTAGACATGCTGCTTAGGTTTTTCGATCGAATGGTGCGGTACCGCGATGGCGATCATGCCCGGCATGTCTTTCGACAAAAGGCAAACCTCTTGTGCAGGCCAATCAATGCTGGGCACTGTCGATCGCTGAAAAATGCCCTGCGGGAAGCCCAAAGCCTCGACGATGTACGCCAAGCAATTGAACACTGGAGGCGGCATTCGGGGCATTCTCCGATGGGAACCAGTTGAAAAATTGGGCGTATATTGATGAGTGTCCCCAAAGGCAAAGCCGTGCTGGTATTGTTCTGGGCATTGTGATGACGCTTCTGTCAACTGCCACGACGAGGACAACTTGATCGTACACCCCCCTTTTTGGAGCGGGCTTTGCCCCGGACATCCCACCCACTCCTTCTGGAGCCCCCCCATGTCCCCCCTGAACACCATCGAACCACTCGTGATCGGACTCATCGCGGCCTTGGCCAGCACCGCATACGCCCAACACCCCGGCGAAAACGATCCCCATGCCCCCCTCGAAAAGGTGCACGGATGTTGGGAGGGCGAAGATGGGCAGCTCGAAGGAGGCGTGTTCTTCTTGCCAATCGACCAAGAGGTACAAGCAATCATCGAAGCGGTGGAGTTGGCCAATCGGGGTATGGTGGATAACCGGGTCGATATTGTGATCGTTGGCGATGGATATACCGCTGGCGAGATGGGGCAGTTTCATACCGATGCGGACGGAATCATCGCTTCCTTGTTCCAGTATGAACCCTTTACCAGCTACGAGCCCTACTTTCGGCTTACCAAGGTCGAGGTGATCTCCCCGGAGTCTGGTGTGGACAATGACCCCAATCAGGGCATTTCTCGTCATACCGCCCTTGATATGGCGTATTGGTGTGCAGGGATCGAACGGCTTTTATGCGTGAGTGTATCCAAGGCCTATACGCACGCAGCCGCAGCCCCTGATATCGACCAGGTCATCGCAATCGCCAACTCGAGCAAGTATGGGGGGGCGGGATATCCGAGTAATAACTTGGGCACCGCTGCGGGACAGAACAACTCTGCAGCTCAAATCGCGATTCATGAACTGGGACATTCCTTGGGCGATCTGGCGGACGAATACACCTATGGCGGACCTTTTACCTACACTGGCCCTGAACTCTCGCCGGTGAATGTCTCGATCTTTGATCGCGATGAGCAGCTGGCCAACTCGCGCAAGTGGTGGCGATGGATGGATGTCTCAATGAGCGGGTTCGATGGGCCCATCAGCTCGTATGAGGGCGGAAACTACTCGGTCAATGGCGTGTATCGCCCATCGAGCAACTCGATGATGCGAAACTTGGGTCGGCAGTTCAATCTCGTCGGCGCCGAGCGTTTGCTGCATCAGATTTATCGGGAAGTTAGCCCAATCGACGATGGCACACCCGATCAAGCGATCGTCGAACCGACTGACACCCTTTGGGTGATGCCCATGCAGCCTTTGAATCACGATCTGCAAGTCCTTTGGTATCTTGATGACCAGCTCATTGTCGGGGCTATTCAGCAGACCACACTCGATCTTTCGACGCTTGGACTGGGTCCTGGAGAGCACACGATTCGGGTTGAGGTGGTGGATCCGACGCCTTGGGTTCGCAATGAGCTGCTCCGCGATGTGTTTATGCGTGAAAGCCGAGCGTTTGTGGTGCAGGGATGCTCGCTGATCGCGGATTTTACGGGTGATGGATCGTTGAATTTCTTCGATGTCTCGGCCTTCCTCAGCGATTTCAACGATGAACTCCCCAGTGGCGATTTCAACAATGATGGTACTTGGAACTTTTTCGATGTCTCAGCCTTCCTTGAGGCATTGAGCACTGGCGAATGCCTCTAGATACACAATGAGTCTGATTGATCAAAATAATGGGCTTGGAGTGCAATATCGCCTCCCGAACCGGCGTTTGGCCCTGGTCGAATGGGATGCAACAGCCGCTTTTGCGAGGCTTGTGTTCGGTTTTTATTTTAGTAAATTCGAGATCTCTTCGTAATCACCCTATTGGTGCTGCACCATTTACGATGAATTGAGTTTGGTTTGGATTGGCTCCTTGGTCGATCTGGCCCCAAAGGGGAATATGATCGGTCCTTGTGAATAAATCTGGCGTAGAAGCAAGTTGATGGAAAAAGAAAACAATCACTCAGACAAAAGATCAAAGACACCGAAAAGAGACACCAAAAAGACACGGAATCGGGAGTGAAAACACACATGAAATGCAGCAAAATCGTATTGACATTGACAAGTTTGGCGATGGTCTCGGGGATTACCCCGCTTGTGGGTGCCCAAGCTCTTGATAAATCTGACTTGGCCCCTCCTGTCCCGTCGATGATGTCTCCGGATCTCAAGGGGCAGGGTCGCTTGGTCTTTGCCAGCAAAACCCAAGACACTGGCGAGATGCTTGACACCTCGATTGCCGAGCTTTCCTTTTTGTTCCGCAATACCGGGAGCGGTCCTTTGACGATTACGCAAGTCAAGCCTTCGTGTGGATGCACTGTTCCTGAACTTGCCAAAAAAACCTACATGCCCGGCGAGCAAGGCTCACTCCAAGTGGTCTTTGATCCGAAGGGGAAAAAAGGCGCCATCGCCCGGAGTATCACCATTTTCACGGATTCAGACCACACCCCCAGCGAATCGATTGTCGTTCGCGCGTTGGTCAAGCCGGTGGTGATTTCAGAGCCAATGGTCTTGGCATTCGATGCTTTAGACAAAGGCAAGGGATTCACGAAGGAAGTGAAAGTCTACGGACGCACGGATGATTTTAAAGTCACCCGTGCCACGATTGATGATACCGACACTTTTGCAATCGAAGTGGTTGATGGAGGCGTGGTCGAAAAGAATGGTGAGAACCTTCGGCTTCAGATCATTCGCGTCACGGTCAAAGAAGATGCCAAACCCGATAATCACCGGGGCCAGATTACGGTGCGCACGAATGATGAGCGTAAACCGATTTATACCTTGGCCACGATCGCCCGCGTCATTGGAGACTTGAAAATGAGTCCTGTTCGGGTAACCATGGGTCGATTGGTGGTCGGTGATGCCTTTGAGCGTGAGATTCATATCCGCTCGAAATCTGGCCAAGCCTTCACCATTGAGAATGCCTATGCCAACTCGGTTGCCATCGACGCAACCTATGAATTCGAGCCTGTCGACCCTGAAGTTCGCAATGATTGGGTGATCCGGATCAAAGGCACGGTTGTCGGCGCTGCGCCGCGATTTAACACCCAACTTCATGTTGTAACGGATGTGGACAATGAAGAACAGCTGACCATCCAGATGTATGGACAGCTCCAGCCTCAATAAGCATTGAGACGGATAAAATCAAACACAGCAGCGAACTGGAGCAAGGATGAAATGTGTGCACACCATCGCGGGTATGTTGGCGATTGTCGGACTTGGGTATATCACCGGGGTTGGGCATTCGCTTGTGCGCACCATGCCTGTGATTCTTGGCGCCCGCTCGATGCCGACATCTGCTCCCAAAGCGGACCCTCTGCAAGCCGATCCACAGACTAACCCGCCGACCGATCCAGAACAAGAGCAAGCATCTCCCGATGCCAACCCTGTCCCTGCCCCCGATACTGACTTTGATGCCGACTTTGATGCCCGGCTCGATGCCCGGCTCGATGCACCGGTGCCTGAAGGCATGCTTACGCTCCGCCAAGCGCATGAGATGTGGATCGACGGGGCGTACTTTGTCGATTCTCGGCACAAGTATGAATATGATGCCGGGCACATCTCTGGAGCGGCGCACCTCACGGCGGAGACTTTCTTTACCAATACTGGACAGGCAGAAATCCAGACGATCCCACCTGATGCCCCAGTGGTGATCTATTGTCTCGGTGGCGACGAATGTGAGGCTTCAAAGAATACTTTGGCTTTGCTTCAGCAGTTCGGGTACACAGACTTGGCGATCATGGGCGTTGGATATGACGAATGGGCGGCAGCCGGGTTGCCGACGGACTCAACAACTGGGGAGGATTCGCCATGAGTTCGACGAAGATGACTCCATCGAAGTGGATCGAATCGATCATGCTCCAGTTGCCAATGCGTGTGGGGCTTGGGGGGCTGTTTGCATACGCTGCGTGGACGAAGATCAATAATGTCCAAGCCTTCGCGTTTTCGATTAAAGGGTTCAAGATTGTCGATGCCGACACGCACGGGCATTTGATTATCAGTGCTGCCTATACGATGCCTTGGGTCGAGATGATCGCCGGGGTGCTTCTGGTGCTTGGGCTTTGGACCCGGGCTGCGACCCTGACGATCGGGTTGATGCTGATTTTCTTCATCGCTGCCCTGCTCCATGTGATTTTCTCGCCTGAGGTCGATGCGGACTGCTCGTGTTTTGGCGATATGAACCTCGTCTGCGATGCAGCCGTCGGATGGTGCCAAGTGATTCGAGATATCGTGATGCTGATTCCGGTGGTCTATTTGCTCTGGCGTGGGGGGGGGATTCTTGCCCTTGATCCGCTTTTGGATCGCAACTGCAAAGCCCAGCGTGCAACGCAAGACTCAAAAACGGGTTCAACGCTCGACGATGATGGAATCCGGGGCTAAACTCACCCTCGCAAGAGAGATAGGCAATCGAATCATCACGACTGATCCGTCGCTTGCAGGTTCTGGTGGCGTTCACCGGTATCGCAAGCCACGAAGTCCAAGACGGAGATCAACACAATGGGCAGAATGAATACATCACGCAACAGCGATCGGGAGAGCTTCTCGGGTGGTGACCGCTTTATGAGTGGACCAACGAAAGTGACCAAGAAGAGTGGCAAAGGTATTGAATACTGCGACTACAAGGATTATGAAGCCTTGCGCCGCATGATGACCCCCAACGGTAAAATTTATGGCCGAAAACGCCTGGGCACCAATGCACGCCAGCAACGCATGGTTGCACAAGCGGTCAAACGGGCACGGTTCATGGGGTTCCTCCCATTCACCAGCGCCACCCTCTGAGATCGCAGCAATTCTTCAACAAAACGATCAGCTCCGGATTTTCTCGGGGCTGTTTTTTTGTCTATGCCCAGGGAAGTCTTTCTTGAAGAAGGCTAGGTGCCCTGTCGGAGGGGGCTTCGACTCCTTTGGATGGACACTCAATCGGTCTGGTCCTGAAGGAAGAGAAAAATCCACCTTTGAGGCACCAAGAAAGAGCTCTCCGGCACCGCCTAGTATCCGTTTATGCCTGTGTATGAACGAGATTATGGATCGGTCGCCATGGCGCTCGCTGGGGTGTCGGGGAATCGGCATCGGCGGATGCGCGAGGTTTGCGATGTGCTCTGGCGATTCTTCAAGGACCATGGCGTCTCGTGGGTCGGGTTTTATGAAAAGGATCACGACCAAGATCAGATGATTCTTGGACCATCACGCGATAACCCGGCATGCTCACCGATCGAACTCCGCGGAGCCTGCGGGATGTGTTGGAGCAAGAAGCGCCCGATCATCGTCAACGATGTACACAATTTGGGTGAACACTACATCCTCTGCGATCCACGCGATCGCTCTGAAGTCGTCATCCCCCTCTTCAATGATGATGGGTCGTGCTATGGCGTGCTTGATCTCGATTCCCACGATCACAACGCCTTCAACGAACACGATGTGGTCGAGTTGCGTCGGCTGATGGAATCGACCGCGATTTCTTGGCCCGCGCCGCATCTGCCTGCGTTGATCTATTGAGAAAATCGATCGCTACACCGTATGCATCGCCAACTGATCGGTATGAGGCAGGTGGCAAGAATAAACACCAAGATGAACTCGATGGCAACAAGGAGGAGATTTTTAAGATGTGCAGACCGCTTTGGTTCGGGCTTTGGGCTTTGGACACGGTGGATTGTGGAGTTGGAATGATCGCATGGTCTATTAGAAGGGGACCGGGGCGGTGAAGGTGAGTTGTTTGCCGGTGATTGGGTGGTAGATGGTGAGCATTGAGGCATGGAGCATCAGGCGGGGGGAGGGGATGGCTGAGTGTTCGCCATAGAGTTCGTCGCCAATGATGGGGAGCCCAAGCCCGGAGGTTTCTGCTGGGTCGAGTGTGCCCATCTCCCCCACGGTCGTCACATGAGGGTGGGCTGCGTGGACGCGGAGTTGGTGGGTTCGCCCGGTGTGGGGGATAAACTCGACGCGTGTGACCTCTCGCCCGCTGAGGGTTTCGCGGGCGAGGACTTTGTAGTGGGTGATCGAGGGCTTGCCTTGGGCATAATCGACAAGCATCCGTGGGCGAACATCCATGTCTTTTCGCATTGGACAGTTGATGGTGCCTTCGTCGGATTCGAGTCGCCCATCAAGCAGGGCGATGTAACGTTTGTGGGTCTTGCGCTGCTCGAACTGGATCGAGAGGTTGCGGTGGGTCTTGGCATCGAGGGCGAGGATCATGACGCCTGAGGTGGAGAGATCAAGGCGATGGCAGGTCATCGGACCCGTTGCCTGAGGAAACATCGCTTGGACTCGACTGCGTAGACAATCTTTCTTCTCAGGCGCGATTCCGGGGACGGACAAAAGGCCTGCTTGTTTGTCAACGACCACAAAGTGTTCGTCTTCGTGAATGATCGGCGGATCACCCGTCGGCGGGCGATAGGAAAAATGGGGCACCGGGCCCAGATTCACACGACAGAGAGCTCCAGAATCGGGTTGTTGAGACCTAGTATCAGTCATACCACACGAGTGTATCCGCCCGAGGAGGAAGTCGATGAAATCTGTAGCAATTGTGTCGCTGATGTGTGCAACGGGACTGATTTGGAACCCGGCATTGGGTGCCAATCCCAATCCGAACCCCCAATGGGACGATCAATGGGCAACGCTCGAAGCGCCTTTTCTAAGTGACCATGTACAACTTACTTCAGAGACCAAATACATCAAGGCCGGTGAGAACTATTTTTCGCCTGATGGTCGGTTTCTGATCTTCCAGGCGATCGAAATCCCCCAAGCGGGTGAAGTGGCCAGTTCGCATTACGGGATGTATGTCGCGCCCGTCAAGCGAGACGAAGCGGGTAACATCATTGGACTTGGGCAGGCAGGTGAGGTTTCGCCCGGCGACGGATCGGCCAATACTTGCGGATGGTTTCATCCCACCGAGCCGATGAAGATTCTTTTTGGAACCACTTCCACCGCCCCGGCCGACGAGAATGTCGCGGGGTTCCAGCGCAAGTCCTCGAAATACTCTTGGCAATTCCCGATTGAGATGGATATTGTGGCGGGCACACTCAAGATGGCGTATGTGCTTTCTGACGAAGCCCAAGCCCGGGCGAAGAAGCTCCTCGAAGAAGATCAAACCGCCACCCCCGATATTTCGATCGATGATATTGTCTCGGTGCCCATGCTGGGTGAATCCAAACCCATCTGGGAACGCAAAGGCTACGACGCGGAAGGATCATGGTCCGCAGATGGACGCTATATTCTCTACACCCGTCTCGAGCCTGGGAGCAACAATGGGGATATCTGGATTTATGACTCGGCTGACGAGTCCCATCTGCCATTGATCACCGCAGATGGTTATGATGGTGGGCCTTTTTTCTCGCCGGATGGGAAATCCATTTGTTATCGTTCGGATCGCCGAGGCGATAATCAGTTGCAGATTTTTGTTGCCTTCCTCGAGTTCGACGAAACGGGCAAAGTGATTGGGATCGAAGAAGAGATTCAGCTCACGGACAATGAGCATGTCAACTGGGCACCATTCTTCTCGCCCGATGGTCAATACCTGTTCTATGCCAGCAGCGAGGTCAGCCACGCCAATTATGAGGTCTACGCCATCGACGCCAGCGGCGAGTACGAGATCGACCAAACCCCACACCTGCGCATCACCCACGCCCGCGGGTTCGATGGGCTACCTGCATTTTCACCCGACGGCCAATGGATGATTTGGACCGCTCAACGCGGTGCGTTTCGTGAAGGCGAAGACCGTCCCAGCAGCCAGGTCTGGGGCGCGAAGATTGACCTTGATGCGGTGGACCAAGCATACAAGTCGCTGCTCAAAGAAATGATCGGCGAAGATGAAGGCGACGGGTTCGAGTACAACGCACCCGGTGGTTGAAGTACGGGTACCCCCAAGGGGGAGCTGGAGATCGCTGCGATGATCGAGCCCGAGGATTATGGACTCTCCGAGGTGCAGACTTTTGCGCATATCGGTGACCCTGCGCCTGCGCCGGATCATTCCGTGTTTTGGAAACACTGGTACGCCAGGCTTGTCGATGAGTCGCCGATACTGCGTGTACGATCGGTGCCCGACGATTCTGATCCGACCGCAACCCACGAGTTTCTCTCAACCGATGGCGTGAGCATCGGGTGCATCTTGGTACTTCCGAGCAATGATGATCCGGTACGAGCATCGTTGGTCGCGGTCCATGGACACACGCCTTCGGCACAACTCAAAGATTCAACTCGACGCTGGCAACGGATCGCCGACACTGGTGTTGCGGTGCTGATTATTCGGCTTCGCGGATATCCCGGATCACAGATCGGGATTGGCGAAATGATTTCGCCTGATGAGCATGGTGTGAGATGGATCGGACGTGGGTTTGCTGGCGAAAAACATGAAGATTGGATTTTGCCCGGCGCGGTGTCTGATGTGTGTAATGCGTGCCGGGTCATGCGTAACGCACTCCTCGAACGCGACACCGATGCCCAGATCGCTGTTGATTCAGCAATCGACCATCCTGGTGTATTCCTGATGGGGGCATCGCTCGGCGGCGGATTGGCGACAATCGCAGCGGCGCAGCTTATCGGCAAGCTCTCGGGCGAATCGATTGTGGATCGTCTTGCGATTGCCCTGCCGTCGTTGGGAGCATGGAAGTGGCGGTTGGCGCATCGACATTCGGGAACCATGGCAGACATCGAACGGGTCTTGGTCCAGCATCCGGATCGTCGTGCCGAACTGATTGATCGACTTCGTTTGTGCGATGCGGTGGTGCATGGGCGAAAGGTATGTGTGCCTACACTTGGCATGTTGGCCCGCAAAGATGAGATTTCTCCTGCCCCGGCAGCTGCAGCGGTCTTCAACGCCATCGATGCCGATCCGGGGCGCAAGTGGCGATTCGTGGTGCCCTATGGTCACTTGAGAGGAGATATCGCCAATGCTCGGCGTCATGCGCTCTTCGAGCAGGCAATGGTTGATTTTTTTGACCCCAGATGTGTCCCGATCGAGTTGATGGCCCGGTGGGAACCGATGCTCCATGATGGGCAACTCGGTCCTGCGAAGTACAAACCAAAGCTTGCACCCGATAACACCCACCTGCGGGAAGAGGGAAAATGACATGATCCGAACGATTGAGACACTGATGACGGGGCTGATTGACTATGCCGGATTATTTCCGCCGAGCGAGTTGGCGATGGAAGCCGCGGTCGAGAATTATGCCAAATACCTCCGAGGCGAACACGAACGGTTCCTCTCACGGTTTATCTGCACCGCAACGAGACTCGAAGAGCTGAGCAACCATGCTGCGGTGGTGATGCCTGGGACCTATGCGACCAGTGGGTATCGCGAGAACGCCGACATGCAAGATCCGTGGCAAATCTCGGCCGTGATCGTCGGCGATCTCGAAGAAAACCTCGATGCGATCTACAAATTCAACGAGCACCATGATAAGGAAGAGCATGGGCTGGCGATGGTTGATGTGATCGAGATGCGAATCGACTCGCCCAATGATGTTGATGAAGCGATGGAAATTCTCCCCGCGATGATCGCCCCGGCTTTCGAGCTCCCCAAAGAAGCGGTAATTGGAGGCGATCCACGCGGATTTGTCGCTGCGATCGCGGGGAATCAGGCGGCTGCCAAGGTTCGCTGCGGCGGGATCAGACCTGATCTGATCCCATCGACCGATGACCTAGCTCGATTCATGCACGCATGCCATGCTGCCGATGTGCCATTCAAAGCAACGGCTGGACTGCACCACCCAATTCGAGCCCAGCACAAGCTCACCTATGAACCCGATGCCCCCGTGGCGACGATGCACGGATTTATCAATGTATTCCTCGCCGGCGCCTTTGTGCGTTCGATCAAAGGCTTCGATCTCGATACCACCATCGCGATGCTCGATGAAACGGATTCGGATGCGTTTGTATTTTCTGATGAACAGGTGCATTGGCGTGATCTTTTGCTGCCGGTGGCTGCTTTGGCGCAGGTGCGTGAAGGATTTGCGACAAGTTATGGGAGTTGCTCGTTCGATGAACCTCGTGATGAGCTCAAGGGGTTGGGATTGTTGTAGGAGAGGATTGGCCTGAGTTCGGAGAGTATCGCGGCAACAAGGGAGAATACAATCACAAAGGGCTTTCCGATACTCAGCGAAGCTCTTCTGTAAACAGTTTGTGAATCCTACGCATCTGGTCGAGCCAGCTGGAGGGTTCTTGGTAGCCGTGGGGTTCTATGGGATGTAAGGCGAGTTCCCAGTTTTGCTTTTCTAATTCTATGAGGCGCTGGGAAAGACGGATGATGTCTTGGGCGACGACATTGCTGTCTTGCATGCCATGGAGCATGAGAAGGTGTCCTTGTAAACCCTCGGCGTGGTTGATGGGGGAACTGATGTCGTAGGCTTGGGGGTCAATGTCGGGGGTGTTGAGGATGTTGGCGGTGTAGCCTTGGTTGTAGTGTCGCCAATCGGTGACTGAGCGGAGGGCGGCACCGGCTTTGTAGGTTTGTGGTTCGAGGAACATGGCCATGAGGGTCATGAATCCGCCGTAGGATCCGCCGTAGATTCCGATGTTTTCGGGGTCGGCGTTGTGGTTGTTGACGGCGTAGTCAATGATGTCCTTGAAATCTTCGAGTTCGGGATAACCCATTTGTCGGTAGATGGCGGTGCGCCAGGCTCGCCCATAGCCTGCACTGGCACGGAAATCTGGGGCGACGACGATAAAACCTTGGCTGGTGAGGATGGTGTGGAACATGTGTTCTCGTTTGTAGTAGGACCATTGGTAGTTGGCGTGCTGAAGGTAGCCTGCGCCGTGGATAAAAAGGATGAGTGGGCGTGGGCCGGAGAAGCGTTTGGCGTCGGGAAGGTAAAGGCGGGTGTAGATAGGTTGGTCGGCGTGAGTTGAGGGAATGGGGATGATTTGTGGGGTTTGAAAGTTCATGCCAAGGAAGGCGTCGGTGGTGGTGTGGGTGAGTTGGGTGGGGGGTGCATCGGGTTCGAGGTTGATGAGGTAGAGTTCGGGGGGTTGGTTGATATTGGAATAGATGAAAAGGGCTTGGGATTGATCGGGTGAGAGTTGGTAGGACTCGATGGTGCCTTCCATTGCTGTGATTAGGGTAAGAGTGTTGGTGGCAAAGTCGAGGCGTTCGATTTCTTGGATGCCGGGGTGGGTTCGGTTGGTGCGAAGGTAGGCTGTTGAACCGTCATGAGCGATGGTGATATCGCGGACTTCGTAGGTGCCTGCGGTGTGCTGGGTAATGGTGCCATCGGCGTTGTGGGTGTAGAAGTGCGCATAGCCGGACTCTTCGGAGAGGTACCAGAGGGTGCTCGAGTTGGGGAGGAACCCGAACTCGTTGAAATCCCAGTTGATCCAGGCTTGGTCATGGAGGTGGTGGGCGGGGATAAGCTCGGGAGATTCGGCGCTGGTGTCGATGATGGCGATCCAGCGGTCTTTGTTGTCGTGTGATCGGAGCATGACGGCGGCATTTTGGCCAGAGTCGGACCAACGAATGCCCATGAAGGAGACGGAACGAAGATCGGTGTTTGGTTCTTCGGATTCGGGCTTGGGTTCTTTGAGCCAGGCGAGAGGGTCTTCTTTGATGGTCGGGAGATTGTCCAATGAGAGGGTGAAGATGGTTTCAGTGGTGAGATCGAGCAAGGCGAGTTGGATGGGGGTTTGGGTTTGGTTGCCGACCTTTGGGCGGACGGTTTGGGTGGAAACATAGCCATCGTCGGTGACATAGTTGGGCATGAGGTCGCGTTTGTCAGTTGGGCGGGCTTTGGGGGCGGTGACGACGAGGATATGATTGCCCGAGGGGGAAAGATGGATGCCCATCGAGCGTTTGTTTTTGCCCATGTAGAATGGGCCTGGGACGGCGGTCGGGTTAGTGTCTCGCCAGGCTTTGGTGTTGTTGAAGCGCATCTCGTCGCGTTGGTCTTCGAGGGTGAAGATGTCGAAGAGGTCGCGTTGCTGTTCTTCGAGTGGGGAAAGGTCGGGATCGTCTTGTTCTTCTTTGGGGGCATCGGTGAACTTGATATCGGCTGCTTGGATCTCCCATGTGTTCTCGAATGAGCGGATGAACCATGTGCCGTCGCGTTTGAAGGCGTAGCGGATGATGCCTGATTCTGTAGGGGCGAGAAAGAGGGGGCTTGATTCGTGGGCGGCGGTGCGGGTGAGCTGGGTGATCGAATCGGACCCATTCGTGTCGTACAGGAAGAGATCGCCCGCGTTGGTGAAGAGTCGGCGGGTGTGGTCTTGGTTCCAATCCCCTGATGCGGTGAAGAATGGGCCTGGGTTTTCTGGGGTGATTTTGGTGGGTTGGGCGTCAGGGTTGGAAAGGAAGATGAGGTATGAATCCGTGAAGTCTCGGCCGACGAGTCCGGGTCGACGGACAACGAACTTGATACCTGAGCCATCGATGAGCCAACGAGGGTATTGGGGAGATCGGGCGATCCAGTCGGGCTCGGCGGTGATTTGTTTGAGGGTGGGCTGGGCGTACTTGGCCTGATCGCCATCGTGAGCTGCCAAGACCTGGACACAGAAGAAGGCGAGGATGATGGCGTTGAGGTGGATCTTCATGGAGAAACTATACCCGAAGGAAGAATCTTGAGGTCCGGTTGTTATCCATTCTGGAACTTTTCCCCATTGCACCGATAGGCTTGGTTATGCCCAATGAATCGCTGATTTCGTCCCCCACTGCTGATACTCTCCCGTCTGCCTCTCGTCCTGAAGCGATTGTTAAGTTTATGGCCCATCGGATTTCAGAACCAGCGCGATTTCCCATTCAAGACGGATTGATCCAATTGAACAATGGATCTTATGGACTCACTCCTGAAGTGGTCGGGTCAGCCCAACGCGAATTCCATCGTCGACTCGAAGCCGACCCGGTCCGGTTCTTCAAATCAGACCTTGAGTATTACTGCGATGACACGCGCCAAGCATTGGCTCGGTTTGTTCATGTGCGGGCGGAGGACCTGGCTTTGGTCTCCAACGGCACCTTCGCAGTGGCGACGGTCTTGAACAACCTGAATCTCTCGCCCGGTGATGAGATTCTCATCACCGATCACGAATACATGGCCACCATGAACGAACTGCGGAAAATTTGTCGCACAACGGGAGCCAAGGTGGTAATGGCGAAAGTGCCATTCCCGGCAGTATCACCCGAGGCCGTGATTGAGTCGGTGGTGTCGGCCATGGGCGAGCGCACCAAATTGGTAATGGTTTCGCATATTGCCAGTGCCTCAGCCTTGATATTGCCCGTCAAAGAAATCGTGATGGCGGCGAAGGCGCGGGGAATTGATACTTTCCTCGATGGTGCCCATACGCCGGGGCAGATTGCTTTGGATCTCTCGGATATTGCCCCGACCTGGTACGCAGCAAGTTGTCACAAGTGGCTGGCAACACCCAAAGGCACGGGTTTTTTGTATACTTCGCCGAGCAAACAGGCGGGGTTCAAGCCGATGGTGCTTTCTTGCCGCGAACATGAACAGCGTGCGGATCGCTCGGCATACTTGTGCGACTTTGATTATGTCGGGACCAATGACTACACCGGCAATCTGGTGGTTCCTGTCGCCATTGAACACATGGGCGCGCAGCTCCCCGGCGGGTGGGATGAGCTTCGCCAACGGAATCATGATCTGGTCATGTACGGGGCACAGTTGATCTGCGATGCGATCGGGATCGAGCAGGTGGTTCCTGCGTCGATGATTGGAAGTATGGTGGGGATTCCGCTTCCTGGCCAATGCGAACCAGGCTCGCTCATGGGTGAAGCCCTGTGGGATCGGTTGTATCTCGAACATGGGATTCAGGTACCGGTTTGGGATCTGCCGGAGGTTCATCCGCGGGTGATGCGGGTGAGTGCGCAGCTGTTCAACACAGTCGAGGACTTTGAAACACTGGCAAGCGTTTTGGTCGAGGCGCTTTGAACACCGCGTCCATCGTCTTTTCCGCCCAAGACGGGCGAGGTTGCCGGGTCTATCCTTTGGCTCACCCATTTAGTACCAAGGAATCATCCCATGCCATATGCGATTGACGAGACCCATGATCCCAAACTCAAGTCCTGGGTGGAGGGTGCCAACGATCCTCAGAGTGATTTCCCGATTCAAAACCTGCCGTTGTGTATCCCTTCGGGCGATGAGTTCGGAGCCGTATTGCCTGCATGCACTCGAATTGGCGATTTTCTTCTTGATCTCGAAGTGCTCTCCGATGCTGGCATCCTCTTCGAGCATTGCTGTTGTGGACCGAATTGGAATGATTTTGGAAGTTGGGAGCTTGAACATCGCCTTGCCCTCCGCAAACGGCTCGTTGAGTTACTCAAAGCGGATCAACCGGAATTGCGCGATCATGTTGCGTTACGCCAGCGAGCCTTGATTCCAATAAGCGGCCTTGAGCTTGAAGTCCCGTTCTATTCTCAAGATTACACCGACTTCTACGCCTCGCTCTATCATGCGACCAATGTCGGCTCGATGTTCCGTCCTGACAACCCGCTGCTCCCCAACTACAAGCACATCCCGATCGGATATCACGGCCGTGCATCGTCAATCGTGGCTTCGGGGACACGGATCAGACGCCCCGTCGGTCAGCAGGCACCGGCTGAAGATGGCGGGACACCCGGATTCGGGCCTTGCAAGTTGCTTGACTATGAAATGGAGATGGGGCTGGTCGTCGGACGGGGCAATGAACTCGGCGAGCCGATTTCGATTGAGAATGCGGAAGATCACATGCTTGGGATGTGCATCCTCAACGACTGGTCGGCCCGTGACTTGCAGAAGTGGGAATATGTCCCGCTTGGCCCGTTTTTGGCGAAGAACTTTGCGAGTACGGTGTCGCCTTATATCGTGACCATGGAAGCGCTCGCGCCGTTCCGGTGCCAAGCGATGGAACGCGACGCGAGTGACCCTCAGCCTTTGCCCTATATGGACTCTGATGCCAACCGGAAAGCGGGCGGGATTGATATCAAGGTCGAGGTGCATCTTGCTTCTGCGAAGATGCGTGAGCAGGGGATCGAACCGGTGCATCTTTCGACGGGCAACTTCAAGGATATGTATTGGACGCTCGCCCAGATGCTCACACACCACACGGTCAACGGGTGCAACCTTCAGCCGGGCGATTTGCTGGGATCGGGCACGATCTCAGGCACGGCGCGCGACGCGCGAGGGTCCATGTTGGAGTTGACTTGGGATGGTGATCCGTTCGCTGCGCCTCCGGTGGTTGTGCCGGGCACGCAGCGGACGCCGATCGTCTTGCCAACGGGTGAGGAACGCAAGTTCCTCGCCGATGGCGACGAGGTGATTATGAAAGCGTACTGCGAGCGCGAAGGGTATCGCCGGATTGGGTTTGGAGAATGCCGGGGGATTATCGAGCCCGCGCAGGAGCTCTAAGCGCCAGTGGCCCGGGCACCAAAGACCATCGCTGCCCCTTCAGCCTCACGGGCAGAAGGGGCAGCGCTCGCCGGGAACATACTCGGGAGCGCATCGGAGCTTGGTCGTCAGGGCGTGTCCGCATCCGGGGCAGAACTTGGCGGCATCTGACGGGGCGAGCTCGTGATTGACGCCGACGCGTTCGTCGAAGACATAGCAATCGCCCTTCCACATGCTTTCTTCTTGCGGCACTTCTTCGAGGTACTTCAAGATTCCGCCTTCGAGGTGGTAGACATGTTCGTAGCCCTGCTCGAGCATCCATGCGGTGGACCGCTCGCACCGGATGCCTCCGGTGCAGAACATGGCGACTTTTTTGTGGATCTTAGGATCGTAATTATTGCGAACAAAATCGGGAAGTTCGCGAAATCGGGTGATCTTGGGATCGACTGCGCCTTCGAAGGTCCCTGCGTGGTATTCGTAGTCGTTGCGGGTGTCGATGAGGACGACTTCAGAGTCGGAGATCAGCGCGTTCCAATCTTTGGGTTTGACATACTCTCCCACGGCTTTGTTGGGATCGGCCTTGTCGTCCTCGCCGATGTTGATGAGCGAGGGTTTGACCTTGACCTTGGCGCGGTTGAAAACATGACCGGGGGCGTAGCTCGATTTGTAGGGTAAATCTTCAAGCCCATCGTGGGCACGCATGATGGCGATGATTTTCTCAATGGATTCTGGTAAGCCACAGATTGTTCCGTTGATGCCTTCCTCGGCCAGGAGGATCGTGCCCATGACATCAAGTTCGATCATCTGGGCTTTGAGGGCGGGCGCGAAGGTTTCACCGTCGTCGATTTTGACGAACTTGTAGAACGCAACTACTTCGTAGGCATCGGTTTTCATGAATATCTCCGCTTCTCAACGCGTAATGCGCTCATCGACCGGGGGCAAACCGGCTCGGGCTCATCGCGGAGATCTGGAAAGTGGAGGACAGGGGACTTGAACCCCTAACTTCCAGCTTGCAAAGCTGGCACTCTACCAATTGAGTTAGTCCCCCAGCAACGATGCGGGCATCGCCTTTGGGCCGACACATCAAAGGTGTCGGGGGCAACTGTAGCCCATGTGTTGGGCTTTGGCGAGCCGATTCTGGGTATGAAATACACAGGGAACAATTCGACCAACGAAGGGTGAAAATCCGGTATGATTGCAGCTCGATCCCGACCCCGAAAGGAAAAGACCGATGAACCCCCTCGCTGTGACCCCGCTGTCCCTTGCCCTGTGCCTTGTTTCGAGTGCTCTGGGGGCCAATGAACCTCCGAATCAGGTTGACCCCCAACCTGATCTTCAGCCCGAATCTTCCCACCCATTTGTCTTTGAAGCCCACACCCAGGCCCTCTTTGTGGCGGATTCGGATTTCGATGATGAAATCGGAGAGTTTCAGTACAACAAAATCGCAGCTGGGATCAAGGCCACCCGACGCATCGGAAACTCGGGGATGCTCTCGATCGACTTCGATGCCGGGTTGCTCAACTACGAGATCACCCCGTCAGCAAGCTCTGTTGCTGGTGATGCTGCCAACATCGGGGCCCAATTTGATGATGTCACAATGCTCTCCCTAATCGCCACCTATGCCCATCGCACGGATCAAGGGGGAACTTGGTTCATCGGTGGCGGGGTCTATGTTGGACTCGAGAATGATGCTGATTTTGGTGATTCGATTGATGGGATGATCACCGGCGGATATATCTACAAAATCAACAACAACCTTGAACTTGGTATGGGGATCGCGATGAGAACCCGGCTCGACGACAGCGTATTGGTTGTCCCTGTGCCTCAGATCAAATATACCATCAATGAATACTGGAGCATCACCGGACAAGGCGTCGGCGCGAAGATCAACTACAAAGCTTCGGACTCGCTCAACTATGGTATCTCGGGGGGATACGAATCCACCACCTTTCGGCTCGATGGTTCACACACCTTGGCACCCGATGGCATGGTGACCCACCAACGATTTCCGCTGGCGTTCTATGCCCAGTACCAATCCAATGACACCATCGAGATTTCCGGACGCATCGGTGGGCTCTTGGCAAGCGAGCTCGAAATCCTCGATACCAATGGCAACGATCTCACCCGCCAGGACATTGATACCGGGATATTCGGAGCACTCACTGTATCGTTCCGGTTTTAGCGATCAGGCATCGCAGGCTGCTTGATAAACTCATTGGTTGAAGGATCTGCCTGTCGAACCAGCGCAGAGCGATCGGCAACCGATGGGGCATCGCGCACGAACGCTTTGAGAATCATCGGCGGATCGAGCGGGCGGTCATTGGCATCGACAGGTACCCCGGCGATGGTGCGGATCACATCGGCGCCCGATACCGCTTGGGCAAAGGCGGTGTAGCGACCATCGAGGAATGCTGTGCCTTCTTTGGAAAGGCAGACAAAGACCTGCGAGCCATTGGTGTTGGGATCGGCCGAGCGAGCCATTGAGAGCACGCCAAAGTCATGGGGGAGTGTCGATTTTTCAAGGTCAATCATGTACCCGGGCCCGCCTGATCCGGTACCTGACGGGTCCCCGACTTGGATCACAAAGGGGCGTCCATCTGTGAGCTTGGCAACAATGCGATGGAAGATGATGTTGGTATAAAATCCGCCTTGGACAAGGTGCATGAAGTTGTAGGCAGTGTTGGGCGCCGCGTCGGGGCGCAGCCGAAAGACGATTTCGCCAGCGGTAGTCTCCATGACCACCTCTTGCTCAATATACACCCGAAGCCCAGAAAACACGACATCCTCGCGCTGGGGAGAATCGACCTCGCCTTTGGCAAACTGGCTGGCTCGGCGATCATCATCGAACATCACCACCGCTTCTCGATCCTCTGAAACCTGCAGCGTTGTGGGATCGACACGCGTTGCTACATTGGGCGAAACCATCGGCTGAATCACCAGAGGCGATCCCAAAGCCTCCGTATCAAGATACAACTGAGCAAGCACCACCTGATCTGATTTCTCGGTCCAGATCGTTGGGAACAAACTGGTCAGATCAGCCCGGCCGCGAGCAGCCGGGGCGCTTTTGAGCACGGCCAGTGTGTGTGGATCGTGAAGTTTGATGGTGAGTTCGCCAAGGAAATCATCGGGTGCCTTGACATGGATCACCACGCGCTGGCCAACTCCAAAGTAGAGCCGGTCTGGCGAAAGCTGTGCCAAGAGTGTTGACGAAGTCGCGACAAGTGCAAAGAGCACCAGCAAGACACGGTGAGTAAAGAAGTGTGTAAGCATAATGGAAAGGATACACCTAAACAAAGCGTTACAGTGCCTTTGACTCTTCTTTTGACGCAGGTTCACCTTCAAACTGATGTCTCAAGGACACAATGTGAATAACTCAACAAAGGAACACGCCTCAAATCGTCGATTGGTTTTTCGTTGGCACCACCCAACAACCAACACCGGCCCATATCCAGACCAGTTTTGCTCACTCAGTTTGGTTTACTCAATTTGCCCATTCAAATGGGCACGATCAACCATCGATGTCATTATCGTCGTCCGAAGCTCCAGGCAACCCATCGAGTCGACTCCAGACATCGCGGACATCACTCACTCCCCCATCATCTTCATCGGTGCGTGAGAAGATATCCTGAGCGATCCGATCTCCGATATCATCGAACCAGTTGACCGCAAGCCCGGCTTGAAGGATGTTGAACCCTCCGTCATGATTGAGGTCCTCGTAAGAACGAAGCGAATCGGTGACCAACGCGGCCGAGGAATCAATGTTGTAGAGCACCCGAGAGTCATCAGGCCCTGTCCCGCGGTAGAGATAGTTGGCGATGATTTCAGTCTGCCCCTGAATCTGGTTCCACTTATCAACCGTATCCTCAAAAAGGTAATTACCAGTGTGGCTTGGACAGTAGTAAATATTGGGGGCCCCGACATACTCGAGCCCATAGAGCAGCCCAAGCCCATCCCAAAGGTTTCTCCGGCGAGCAGTGAACTCATCCCCATCAAGACGAACAGTATCCATGCGCTCCGGTGAAGGATAAGAAGCAGCATTCGAACGAGGTGGCGCAAGAAACACACTCCCTGGGAGGCGCTCGCGGTGATCTTGGGCGTAAACGCTTATACCCATCCCAAGTTGACGCATATTTGAGGCACAGATGACTTTGTGGGTCGATTCCCGGACACGAGAGATCGCCGGGAACAAGAGTGCAATCAACACACTGATAACGGCCATTGACACCATGAGATCCATCATGGTAAACCCGCCATGCACACGATGCACACGGCGCACGCAGCACTGGCGAAAGAAGGCACCACGGGATGTGTCTTGTATCTGATTCAAAATTGTGCGACCCTGCCTCATTTACCTGCTACGAAGACGAGCTTGCAATTTGCTTGTCTCTGCTTTCTTTTTGCTTTTTGGCGGCTGTTTTCAGTTTTCTTCCTTGCACCATTCCCTCTGTGCGGCTTTGCGTTTTCTTCGTCTCCTGTTTCGTTCTCTGCGTCCAGCTCCCCTCAGTCCTCCCCTCAGTCCACTTAAAGGCATCGTCCAAAACCACACATCACTGCTCCGATTGGTAGCAGCCCGAGGCACAGGTAAGATATCGAAAATCACACAAATATGCAACCCGTGTCCCCCAATTTGGCCGGACATTGGAAAAATACCAACACTGCTTACCCAAACAAAACCCGGTCGTCCAGGTTGTTTTTTCAAAAATCTTGCTCAAGACAGGACTTGCAAGCATCCGTATGATCTGGTATTCGTATGGACGGGTGGTCTGTGGGGTGTTTTCACAGGCCCCGGGCGCGCTCGTGACCCCGGTGGAACATGGAACAGAGTGAATACACAAATCATCCCGTCACTGGCACGCCCCATGGCAATTCCGGTGAATCGGCCCCCAAAGGGACACCGTCCCCCACACCTTCGCATTCGCGAGCAAGTGGCCTTGCGGGTCAAAACAAGATCGACTACGAGCTGATGCAACGCGTCTCAACCAACCAAGAAACCGCGATTAGCGAACTCTATGACCGTTTCGGGTCATTGGTTTTCCGCATGGCATACCAATCGATGCCAACGCGATCAGAAGCTGAGGATGCAGTTCAAGAGATTTTTGTCCGACTCTGGCGTACCTCGGATCGGTACGACCCACGCAAAGCTGCACTGGTGACTTGGGTCATGCTTCTGACGCGTCGGCACCTCGTCGACAAACTCCGGCGCAAACGCTCACGAATCAAAACCGCAATGCTTGATGACTCGTTGGCATCGGGGATTGGTGCTTGGGACGAGTCCCAGGCTGGCCAACAGATGGAACACGATGAGCATTTCAAGGCGCTTATCAAGCGAATCGAAACACTACCTGAACTTCAGCGAACAGTGGTCATGCGTGCCTATCTGGGCGGGCAGACACTCAGACAAATTAGCGAAGAACTTGAAACCCCTTTGGGAACGATCAAATCTGCTTTGAGCAGGGCACTGGTTCGTTTGCGTGAGCGAACCGGAGAGGAAGCAAAGTCATGAATACCCACGAACTGATCGAATCTACGATGCTCCATGCGTTAGGTCTACTTGATGATGCCGAGCGAGAAGCCTACGAGGCTGCCTTTGACGCTGCCCCCCTTGATGTGCAAGAGCGTGTGCGCGACGACGCTCGGCGCATGGCCGATTTTGGGGATCTCATCACCGATGTAGAACCTTCGCCCGAACTTCGTTCGCTGGTACTTGCTGCCGTCCGCGCTGCGATGCGCGAAGAAGAAAACGAAACCCGCATTGCCAAACTGGCATCGGCAACCCCAGTGGCAGGAAAAATCTCTGCCAACACGGTTTCGCCTCTCCCTCCCCATCGCATAACTTCTCAACCCAAACTCTCATCGAGCCCACGGGTCAACCGATATTGGCGCGGCGCAGCAGTGGGTTTCGCAGCGGCCTCGATTGCCTTGGGTGTCATCACCATCAACATGCAACAAACTTTCAAAGAGGCCCGGTCTCGCGCCATTGTTGATCGTCTGTATGACACCATTGGTGCCCAGTACCTCGAATCAACGATCTTCGATGCCAACACTCAGCGTGTGGCATTGGTTTCGCGGACCAATACGGCTGCAGTTGCTGCGGTCTGGGCGAACCCGGATTGGGATACTGCAAGGCTATTTGTCAAAAATCTGACCGCCCAAGATGATCGCCCATTGCGTTTGGTGGTGGTTGATGGTGACGGCAACATTGTCCGTGAAATCGCCACCTTTACGCCAACAGGTGAGTTTCAGGACTTCAATGTTGATGTCAACTTGGCAACTGAACGCCAATTGGCAATCTACCCCTCGATCATCGAAGAGATCGAAAGCGCTTCACCAATTCTCCTCAGTGCCGACAGCTCGCTCTGACCAAATCCCTTTTTCACCTCGACTGGGCATAACAGTCGTTTATAAAACAGGTGTTTTATAAACGATTGGTCTTTTTCTTTGCGCCCGAGCAAAACACTTCGATTATCCCGGCATTTGCCACTGCGATTCATCAAAGAGCGCTTCAACACTTGACTCTCGTTCAAACTGTGCTTTGGCAGCACTGAGCCGTTTCCAAAGTACACCACCAAAGATGAGTGTCAGCACCATCGAGCCACCGAAAATCATACCGGCCATTTCGATCCGTCGAGTATCAAGCGGGTCAGCACCTGCTTTGGCCGGGTCTTCGATGATCGTCAATGATGAGTCGGCTCGGCGTGCCCTTGCATTGTTCGCTGCACTCGATAGTGCCACTGCGAAGGTATCGAGCACCCGCTCGGCACGCTGAGCACCGACTCCGCGATACTCCATGACAATCGTCCCAGGCATTGCCGAGGCGACATCGAGCGCATTTTGCATCTCGGCCGCCAAATCGCCAGGAACACCAAATTCGGTAATTCCTCGGCGTTTCATACGATCTGCAGCCACTTCAAGGAATCGTGGGTCACTGGTCAACGCCGTGATGTAAGTCTCCCATTGCTGCATCTGGGCCTCGGTGAGCTTGGTATCCCCTCCGGCTGCGGCCATGGTCACTTTGGCAGCATACACCCCGGGAGCAATGCGACCTGAAACAAACCAGCTTGTTGCTGCCAAGACCAAAGTGATCGCGGCCATTCCGATCAAACCGAGAAAGACACCCGAGCGAACTTCGCGATTCTGATATTTCCGTTGAGCTGCAGCAATCTCTTCGTATGCTTGGGCGAGCTCAGCACGCTTGGAAAGTACCTGCTCACACTGATCATACCGTGTTCGTAATGCTTCGGTTGCTAAACGAATTTTCTCCGCATCGCCGGCCAAAATTTTGCGCATCTTTGCCAAGCGATCGCGTCGATTCTGATTCCACTGATCGGCATGAATCGTTGATTCTGACTTGGACTCTTCGAGCTTCGTGTTGAGCTCTTCAATCGTTTCAAGAAGCTTCGATGATTGATTTTCGAGCTCTTGCACGCGCTCTTGGCTCTTTGCATGCTGCTCGTCGCGTACTTTGATGTCGTCTTGGAGTTTATCCACCACATCTCGCATCTCTTCGAGCTTGCGTGCAGATTGGATAGAAGCATCGTTGGCTTGTTTGAGCTTTTCTTTGAGGGCATTGAGTTCCTGAGGATCAATGTTTGGCTTGGATTCTATGCGTTCCTTGAGTAATGCACTCTGCGCATGGGCCTCTTCGAGCTCTTTGGTCAGCAATTGAATTTTGCCTTCGAGCTCATTGGCGGACTCTCGCTGGGCAGTAAGTTCATCGTCGGCACACTTGCCGATTTCGTTGACCTGTTCGGTCAATGCCTGAACTTGTGATTGCGATTCCTTGAGTTGTGCTTGGAGCGTTTGCACATGTTCATCGCTCTGCTGGGTCAAGTTGGCAGCCGATTGGCGCAGTGATTCGATCTCAGCCGTTGCTTTGGCAAGTTTGTCGGTAAGGTCGGCGATCTGTGATACCGACGCCGACCCGGCCTTCTCGTTCTCGGATTTGAGTTGATCAATTTGGTCGCGAAGTTTCTGAGCAATTTTCTGTTCACTTGTGAGCTTCTGGGCCATTTCGGCAATTTGCTCGCCATATTGCTGACGAGTGGTCTCGAGTTCATGCTGAATCGCGCCGGATCTCTCTGCCAACTCTTCGAGTGTGTGCGATCGTTCATCAAGTTCGATTTCGCGTCCTCGCAATTTGGACACTGTTGTATCAAGCTCTTTCTTGAACGATTCGACCTGCCCACTCATCTCACGAAGTGATGCTCTGGCCTCGACGAGTTCTTCCGCGACGACCTTGAGTTTTGCCGCCGAATCGTCCTCCCGAGCAAGTTTGGCTTTGGCTTTTTCTTCGAGTAAATCGAGCTCGGCTTTGCGTTTGGATAATCCGGCAAGTTGACTATCCAGCTCCTGAATTTTTGCTTCGAGTTTTTTGTCCTTGGCAGCAAGGTCTGCTTCTTGTTGTTCTAAGAGTTCCGCCTGAGTAACAAGTTTGGATTCCCGTTGCTCGAGTCCACCAGCGCGTTGGACGAGATTCATCTCGCGTGCTTCAAAATCTTGCCTCATCTCCGCGAGTTCGACTTCACGAGAAGTCAACTCCGACTCGCGGGCATTCAGTTCTTCTGCTTGAGTTTCGAGCTCGCGTTTGCGTTTGCTTATATCCGCCATCGCTTGACGATGCTCTTCATGCGCTTTGCGCAACGCCCCAAGCTGTGATTCAACATGCTCGATCACATTGAGCACATCGTCCTCAGACTTCTGGATTTTCATCTCAGCCTGCTGAGGATTCGACTCGTTTTTCTTCATATTACGAGCTCGTCGAGGGGTTGTCTCATTGGTTGATTGTTCGTGCTTGGGGTCCATGCACAACTCCTCTGGGCCAATAGGCCCACACTTTCCGATTACCATTCGCCCAGCAGAACATCGGATCGTCACTTGTTTAGGCAAATCATGTATCGACTTGACCACCACACTGATCTACAACCGCGCGGGATCTGCGCGAGTTAATGCACCTCTGGGCGGGATAATCCGACTGTGACGACTGGCTCGGTCATCCCATCGTCCCAATACCATTCAGTCGCTATCAAATGAGCACAATCACCCACCCTTTGGTTGCCAATTCCGTCCCTTTCTCTGGGGCTAAAATCGCACATGAGGCCGCGCACAAGTGATATCATCCTCGAACTCGAAACACTCAGACTTGTACTTGCCCCTTCTCTGGGTGCCTCGATTGTTTCGCTGATGATCAAAGATCGGTTTGGCACATGGGCACCGGTCCTGCGTCCCATGCCTGAACAGTCCACATCCGTTTCCGACGCAAGCTCGTTCGTCATGCTTCCCTGGACCAACCGAATCAAGGATGCTCGGTTCGTCTACAAAGGCGAAAACCATGTCTTACGACCCAACTTTCCTGATGGCTCGGCGATCCACGGCGTCGCCCGCGATCTTCCCTGGACCATCACCGATCGGTCGCCCATCACCGCCCGATTCGTGCTCGATTCACGGACATTCGACTCCCAATCCATCAATTATCCATTCAAGTTTGGAGCCACACAGCGCTTCGAGATCGGACCGAACTCGGTTGAGATTGATCTCTGGGTCACCAACCTCGACGATCGGGCGATCCCTGTTGGGTGTGGGTATCATCCCTATGTCAGCCGAGAGCTTTTTTCTGACGCTGATGATTTGCGCATCACACTCGATGTCTCGGGGCGATACCCGACCAAAGGGTGCATCCCCATCGGCGATCCCGTCGATGATTCGATCTGCACCCGCCTGCGCGCAGGCGATCGACTCGATGGTCTTGAGCTCGATGATGTCTTCGTCGGGTTCGGAGGCAAGGCCATCTTCGACTGGGCAGCGAGCAATGTTCGCATGACCATGAGCTGTTCGGAGAATCTCAACCATGTGGTGATTTACACGCCACCTCACCCCAACGAATCAGACAATCACGCGGCAGGGTTTGTCTGCGTCGAGCCTACCACCATGGTCAATGATGGATTCAATCGGCATCATCATGGTCAGGCAGAGACGGGCGTGGTGATCCTTGAGCCCAATCAAACCCTGCACACACGGATGACGCTTGTATTCTCGAGTTGCAACCCGTAAACCTTTATGGGTCGATCTCATTTGGTCAGCATCGCAAACATATCCGCCTGCTTGTCTGCAAGGTAGCTCGACCGAACCAAAGGCCCGCTCATGACGACTTTGAGTCCGACGGACTTGCCGAAAGTTTCATACTCGGCGAACTCGTCGGGGTGGACCCATCGATCAATCGGCAGGTGGTTGCGGGTGGGCTGAAGGTATTGCCCGATGGTGATGATGTCGCAGGGATCACCTCGTGATGGATCGCGTGGATCTCTTGGCCCGTCGTGATTACTGGTCATCGCGACAAGCTCTTCAAGAAGTGTAAAGACCTCTTCTTTGCGTTCGCCGATCCCGACCATGATCCCGGTTTTGGCGATGCCGCCTTGGGTTTTGACCCTTCGCAGCAGTTCCATCGTCCGTTCGTATTTGGCGCTGGGGCGGACGGCCGGGTGGCATCGGCGGACAGTTTCGAGATTGTGGGCGAGGATATTGGGTTGAGCGTCGATGACCATCTGCAGGGCGGCCTCGTCGCCTTGGAAATCGCCGACGAGGACTTCGATGGCCATGTCCGGACACGCCTGGCGCGTCCGCATAATGGTTTGGGCCCAGATGCCCGCGCCACCATCGGGCAGATCGTCACGATCGACCGAAGTAATGACGATGTGCTTGAGCCCGGCTCCGCGGAGGGATTCAGCAACGCGCCTTGGTTCATCGCGATCGACCGATGAGGGCTTGCCGGTTTTGACATTGCAGAACCCACAGGCGCGGGTGCAGGTATCGCCCAGGATCATGATGGTGGCGATACCTCTTGCCCAGCATTCACCCATGTTTGGACAGGCGGCCTCTTGGCAAACGGTGTGGAGTCCGTGGGCGTCGACATTGGCCTTTGTATCCCTAAACCCTTGCCCACCAGGGAGTTTGGCACGGAGCCAATCTGGTTTTTTCTTGGGTGAGAGGTGCTGGAGGGCGTCGTCTTGGTTGTTGAGGATCATCCTCGAGAGCGAGACAGCGGGTCTGAGGTTGGCGATGGGATCGCCTCCGAGTCGGCGTGGGTGACGATTGAGGGTGCGTTCGCTGCCGATCTTGGTTGATCGGACCTCGGGTCGAGTCTCAATTCGGATCTCAGATTGTGGGGAGGAATCGGTCATCAGAAGAATCGAATCGGCTCTTTGAAGCCTCGTGGTGACTGGAATGGTATTCATCGGCTATGCGACCCATATACTATGCAAACCTTCTTGCAAGGCGCATCTGGTGCGCCAGATCAACAAAATCGGTGACAATGGACAACCAAACCGCACACTCTCGGACCTTTTCGCGTATTTTGGTCATGTGAAATCATCTTCATAGGCCCGAGTGGTCGATGGAGTCTACGAATACCATGCAGGCCCGATGGGCTTGTGTTGCTATGATGTGGACAGGAATACGAGAGGGCAAGGCCACAATGAATGAACGCCAAAACGACCAAGCACATAAGACCCAAAGCAGGAGAGGCCCCGTGCGTCAGATCGTCAAGCATATGCAATCAGTTATTCGCACCAACACAGCCCCCCACCCCCATACTTCGCAGAAGCTTTGGGCCCATGCTGGGCTCTTGGCTTTGAGTACAGTGCTCATGGGAGGATGCACTTGGGACTCATTTATGGACCCCTCGACAGTTGGGCGCTGGGAACGCACCCCCACACGGGTTCCGATTCTGGACCACATTGGTGCAATTGAAGAGCCTGTCTCGCAATGGGTTGAGATCTCGGAAATCACTTCGCAAGATTTGATTCCCGAGACGGATATCTATCGGGTGGGCCCGGGCGACTTTCTTGACCTGACTATCTGGGACCTGATTGTCCGAAATCAACCTGAATTTCTTCCAAGGCAGATTGATCAAAACGGGTATATCCAAATCCCTCAACTCGGGCGAATTTTTGTCAATAACATGACCGAGACTGAGGTTGCCGACGCGATTGAGATCAAGATGGCCCCTTTGGTGGCCGACCCATTGGTTTCGGTGGTGGTTCAACAACGCCGACAGCAAGTTTTTCACCTTTGGGGTAATGTCAATGGTCCCGGGCCTTACTCGATTCTCAATGCCGATTTCCGAATTCTTGAAGCGTTGATCGCAGCGGGCGGATTCCCTGAGTTTACAAAAGATATTTTTGTCATTCGTCAGGTTCCTCTTGATGATGGTACTTCTGATCTGACCCCCGAAACACCGGGCGATGAGAATGTGCTTGATTCGGCCGAAGATCCGATGGACACACCTTCGGGCGAGCATTTACTCGATGTTATTGATGATTTGGCTGCTCCAGGAATGGTTTCGGGGTCGCGTTCAGGCAACACCACGGGCTTGGTACCCAACCACTCACAGCCGGTGGCCCAACCTGAGCATGAACCTTTGATTGATCTCATTGAACCTTCAGAAGAAACTCCCGCGGATTCGTTTTCTGAGCGGCCACTTGTTGCTGCCCCTTCACCGCGCTGGCGGTTTTATAACGGACAGTGGGTCCGTGAATCTGCCCCGGTTGCGGCTCGCCGGATGATTGATGACCATGGCCAGATGACGCCTCGAGACTCCCGGGGCGAGTTGTTCACGCAACGGGTCATCCGTGTCCCTGTCGAGCCTCTTATTTCAGGAGACGCCCGGTACAACATTATCATTCGTCCCGGCGACATGATCCATGTCCCCCCTGCCGAGACTGGATTTTACTACATTCGAGGAGAAATCAATCGTCCGGGCGTGTATAACCTCCCGACAGTAGGTCGGTTAACGCTTCTTCGGGCGGTGACAGCAGCGGGCGACCTTGGACCAACCGCTGTCCCTGAGCGGGTTGATCTGACCCGGATGGTGGGCACGGATGAACAGGCGACGATTATGCTCAATCTCCGGGCAATTGCTGAAGGCACGCAGCCTGATATCTACATCAAGCCCGATGACTTGATCAACATTGGAACAAAGTTCTGGGCGACGCCTTTGGCGGTGATCCGGGGCGGTTTCCGAACCAGTTACGGATTTGGTTTTTTGCTTGACCGCAATTTTGGCAATGATGTGTTTGGTGCTCCGCCGACAAACTTCACCCGTTAGCGTTCAAGCACCCGGAATTGATGAACATTTCGACCACGCGTTTCGTACCGATCCCTGCCCGATGGTGGGGATCGTTTATTTTTGCGCCTCGGGACACATTTCAGTCTGCGAACATCGAGATTCTCCGCGCGAGATGATGTTTTCGCGCCAATCATCACGGACCTGCACAGGAGACCAAAGCGGACCGAGAATTAGGCCGATTTGGAGTGTGCAGGCCATATGCAGGCCATCCATTAGTTGAGGGAATCACCCCAATGGGTGATTTACATGTTGTAGGAAGGAATCCGAACCAGTCCATGAGCAGCGTACAGGCTTCAACAAGCTCTTCACCCCTTCTTCATGCAGACCATCGCATGCTGGGGATTTTTACGCGCTCTGGATTGATGATCACCGGGTTGGTGGGTGTGAGCTTTGTGATCCTGTTTTATCGGTGGTTCCATCACCAGATCACAATCAGCTTGGCCTATACCGAAGATTGGGGACATGCCTTTGCGATCCCGTTGATCGCTGGATACATGATCTGGCAGCATCGAGCAAAGATCAATCAGACGAGCGTGACGATATTTTGGCCTGCCTTTGTGCCGTTTCTTTTGGGTATCCAGGCGTACGCCTACAACTTGTTCAATATCCACAACCACATGCTTCAAGGGATGAGCTTGATCCTCACACTGGGCTCGCTGGTGCTTTGGCTTGTTGGGCCTGCGATGCTGCGGTATCTCTTTCTTCCGATTGCATATCTGTTGTTGATGATTACCATCTCCGAACGGATCATGCTCGAAGTCACCTTCAAGCTTCAGTTGATCGCTTCGCAAGGTTCGTGGTTGATTTTGAATCTGATCGGTAATCCATTTGGTTGGTTTGAAGTTGATATTGATGGCAACACCTTGATGCTTATCACCGCGACTGGCGAGTCGTTCCCGATGAATGTCGCTGAGGCATGCTCGGGGATGCGGATGGTGGTGGCGTTTTATGCCTTGGCTTTGGCAGTGGCTTTGCTTGGGTCTTCGCAATGGTGGCAGCGGATCGCCTTGGTGCTTCTGGCGGGTCCTGTCGCGGTGTTTATGAATATGATTCGCGTGACGGTGTTGGGTCTTTTGATGATGGTGAATCCAGATTTGGCTGCGGGCGATGCGCACACGGTGATCGGAACTCTTTTGCTGATCCCTTCGCTGGTGCTGTTTCTTGGGATGGCGTGGATACTCAATCGGCTGATTGCTCCTGATGAAGATACAGCCTCCTCGCCTTCCCCTTCGACAACCAAACCGACGGGCAAACCGACGGGCAAACCGGCGGGCAAGACAGTGGGCAAGGGGGTGTCGTGATGGGGATAAGCACACAAGCCAAAGCCTGTCTCTTTGCAAGCGTGACGATGCTCGCCGGGGCAGGCGCAATTGGATCCTACATCACTTTTTTCGATCTGCACATGCAAAAGAGCCCGATCTATCCTGAGTCAAATCGTCAGGTTTCTTCGATCCCCAATAAAACCCCGGGATGGAAGCAGATCGGAGCCGACCAAATCATGAGCGCCGAGATTGTCGAGACACTGGGCACGGAGAACTATCTCTCACGGGTGTATTACCGCACGCGCGACGAAGATCCAGACCGTCCTCTTGGGCTCGATCTTCATGCCGCGTATTACACGGGGATGATTGATACGGTGCCTCATGTCCCTGAGCGATGCTTTGTTGGTGGTGGGCTTCAGCAGGGCGATTTTTCGCGTGTGATGGAGCTTCCGATGGACACAAGCTCTTGGCGAGTGGATACGAGTGTACCCAAGGAATTCGCCGGGCTCGAAGGTAAGATTTACACCGTTCGGCTAAGCAACAACCCTGCCTATACCGATGCACCGGGGATGCGTATCCGCCTCCCCAAAGGCGTAAGCCCCGATTTACCTTTTAAAATACGGATATCAGAGTTCATCGATCCTGATGGAGGCAAGCTTTATGCCGGATATTTCTTTATCGCCAATGGGGGTACCAAAGCCAACGCTGACGATGTGCGTCAGCTTGCGTTCAATTTGAGTGACGATTATGCATATTTTTTAAAAGTACAGATTACTGGGCGAACCTTTGACTCCTTTGAAGAGTTTGCACACTATGGAGGCGAGTTTCTTGGGGAACTCATCGGTGAGATCATGCGCTGCGTTCCGGATTGGGTCGATGTGCAGATGGGTATCTATCCGCCAGACAACCCCAAAGGTGCCCATGCCCGGATAGATGGGATCGAGCAGCGTGCAATAAACAAACAAGACCAATAACACCCCAGGACCAACATGCTGCCCATGATGGAAATGAGCAGCAGCCAACGCAAGATGTAAAACCCCATGGATGATCCACATCATCCCCAAGACTGACTCGGGAACGAGTCAATACAGCAAGGACGAACCGATGGCTTCTCGCATCAATACACGATTTGTAATCATCCTGATTGTGGGCGTGATCGCCCTGCTGGGCATGCTGATGCTCGCATGGAGCGTGGCGTATAAGAGTGCTGCCGACTTGGCCAAACGCGGCGATGAGTTGATGGCCCAGGGCGAATATAAGCTTGCAGAAGTTGCCTACTCCAAAGCGGTCAACAAGGACTCGACTAATCCAGAAAACCTTCGCAAATGGATCGATGCGCTGACCAAAATCGTTCCTGAGACCGAAACCGAGTATCGCGACCGGTTCTATGGCGACTATATCGGTGCAATCAGGAAAACCGCGACGATTCTTCGCAACGATGTCGATGCCCACGAGCAGTTCCTCGCGATCCGACACGAGATGCTCAAAACCACTGGCGGGCGAAACATGCGTTCATTGGCCGATGCGATCATCGAGGAAACAAACAGCGCACTCGCTTTTTTCCAAGAAGACCCAAACCAAGTTCAGGAATGGGAACGGCTCAAGCGTTATCGCGGATTGGCAATTGTCCGGATTGCTCGTGAGGATGGATTGCTTGAAGAGGATCAGTACGCTTTGGCACAAGATGATCTTGAGCGTGCCTTGGCGGCCGACCCTGATGATGCTGAAACCGCGATCGGATTGATGAACATCGTCACGATCAGAAAGAACCGTGAGCTTCGGGAAGATGATTTCGATGGCCGCATTGCGGTCTATAAACTTGGACTGCAGGCGGCAGATGATTTCTTGCGTGCCCATCCGGGAAATGTCAAGATGATGATTCAGCGTCTTTTGCTTGGTGTGGATATTACCAGGCGTGAAATTTCGCTCTCAACCGACGCACCTGATAGGCCCGCAGCACTCAAAGGAGCGATGGAATCTTTTGGGGACAACCTTGAGGAAATTGCCGACCTGCTTCTTGGTTCATCGCGCGATCAACTCAATCTTTCCAATCTGAATTTCTATTCGCGAATTGAAGAATGGATCTCTCCAGATTCAAAGCTCGCCAATGCTCGTCAAATGGTTGAAGTGATGATCGCGACCGACAAGGATAATGCCGAGCTACTCTGGACGGCTGGCAAAATCGCGAATGCTGCGGGATACACCGATGAGGCACTCGATTGGTACGCTCAAATTAACGAGCTTGAAACCAAGCCTTTAAGTTTTCAAGGTATGCGTCAATACACACTTCAGCGTGAATCGCTCCTTGCCCAGGCATCAATCATGGTTGATCAGGCCCAGGCCATGCTCGCCAATGCTGAGCAAGACGCGATCGATACGGCAATCAACAACGCCCAGCAACTCCGCGATCGTTTTGCTGCAACTGTCACTGATGACAATGGAGCACTCATCATGCTCGATGGCAAGCTTGCCCGTGTTCGTGGGCAGCTTGATGAAGCACTTCGACTCTTTAAAAAATATAACGAGCAGATGCTGCGACTTAGTGCCGAAGGACTCTGGCAAGAAGGAATCACTGCTTCGCAAATGGAACAATACGGCATTGCCCGCAAAGCACTCAACGAGTTGATCCCACTGGCCAATTCAAGCAAACGACTTAACGCCATGCTGACTTTGGCTCAGATTGAAACCAAACTCAAGGACTACAACGCGGCAGCTCAGCTATACAGAGAGGTCTTGGCAATCAGTCCGAGAATGCAACACGCCATTGACCGACTTGCCGAGATCGAAATGCTACTCAATCCTGAGCTCAACCAGGACCCAATCGTCTCAGCAATCCTCACCTCACGGCAGATGAGGCTCGGTACCGCAACCACCCCCGGAGATTTTGCCGGTGCAATTGAGTTTTTGCGTGAAGCGGTCGTTGAGTTTGACTATGAGCCGACCATTGCTCGTGAGCTTGCTGCGATGTTGCTCGACAGTAATGATATCGAAGGTGCCCGTCAGGTGATTTCGAAATCTGCCCAAATGAATCCTGGTGACCAGTCGCTCCAGACCATGGTCCAAGTCTTGAACTCAGACAATACGGTGGATATCCGAATTGAACTCCAACGCCAGTCGGGGCGCGATGAACTCGAAAAGCTCATCTCGATCGCCAAGATCGCATCGGAAAACGATCGCACCGAACTCTTTGCCCAAACTGTTGAGGAACTCAATGCCATTGCTCCCAACGACAAACGCGTGATTGAATTCACATTCCTCAAGGCGATCAAGGATGGAGATCTCGACTCTGCTCGAGCAATCGCCAATCGCTCGGAAAATAGCCAAGTTGATTCTTTGGCTTTCTTGGCCCGTATCGCGGTAACAGAACAAGATTTGCCCAAAGCAATCGAGCTTCTTGAGCAAGCAACAAGCACAGGCATGGCCGATGCTTCTATTTACCGGATCCTTGCCAACCTCCAGCGTGATACGGGGCTCATCCCGGCCTCGATTCAATCATTTGAAAATGCTTTGGCGATCCGCCCCGACAATGCTCAAACCTGTACCGAATATTTATGGACGCTGACCACTGCTGGACACTATGAAGAAGCCCTGAGTACTGCACGAAGACTTCAACGCTATGGTTCGACCAATCCAACCTTTATGAACATCTGGCTGAATCTTGAATCCGTCTATGGCGGCAAACAAGGACGCGACTTTGCTCTCCGCCAACGCGAGCGGATGCTCGAGCTGAATCCCGCCAACGCAGACAACAAATTCCAACTCGCTCGAATGTACATCACTTCCAAACAATGGGACGATGCCCGAATGCTCATTAACCAGCTCCGATCTGAGAGTGACGCACTCGACTATGTTGAACTTGAGGCAACTTGGTATGCCGACCAAGGCGTTTACCAAAATCGTGATGGGCTTGAATTGGCCAACGAAGTATTTGCCCGTTATATCGAAGGGCTCGAACCTCCTATTGGTGCCGAACCTTATGTTGCCAACGCACAGTTCATGCTCAATCGTGGGCGCCCCGACTTGGCTGTCATCGCCGCGAATGAGGCGGTTAAACGCCAATCACCCGAAACAATGCTCGGTTCGATTCTTCTCGGCGATCTCTATACCCGAATTAATAACCTAAGCGAAGCGGTCAAGGCCTACAAGGATGTGATTGAGAGCGGGGCAGACCCTGATTTTACTATCCGGAGTCAATTGGTGACTACCCTGACAAGCCTCAAGCGCTATGACGAAGCTCAGCACATGTATGAGCAGCTTCCCGAGCACATGAAGACCCAGATGGTCAACATGCTTCAAGCGGCCGACATCGCCCGTGGGCTTGGCAACGAGGCTAAAGCCAGCGAGTTGCTCAACGATGCCGTCGCACGGTATCCGGAGAATCCGTTTGTGTATATCACCCGTGCTCAGTCAATGATTGGCGACGAGTCCCTGCTCAATGACCTGCTTTCAGATATCAATCGGGCGATTGATCTCCAATCCGACAGTTGGCAAGCATACCGCGTTCGAGCTGCTGCGTACTTTGCGGTTGATCGTAGGGATGATGGACTCCGAGATTTGCGAACTTCGATCCGGCTGAACCCTCATCATGACCAGTCTATCTTTGCAGTGCTCAATGAGTTGCTTCGCGTCCCAGGAGGGGCTGGCGAAGCCCTTGACTTTGCCCGTGAGGTGATCTCGCGTCGTCCGGATGATGCGATCCTGATGTCGCGCATTGGAGGCCTCTTCAAATCACGCAAGGATTGGAGCAGAGCTGCCGAAATGTATGGCATGGCGTGGAACAAACGCCATGCGGTCGGCGATGGTGCTGAGTATATTGACTCGTTGGTTCGAATGTCCCCTCCCGACACCCAGACCGCCAACAAAGTCATTGAGGCATTGACCAAAATGGTCGGAGATATCAACAAGAGCCCCGGGCTTTTGGCTGCCCAAGCCCTTGTCCTTCAGGCCCGTGGACGCGAAGATTTTGCCCAGCAGCAAATCACCAAGGCGTTCTCCCTTTCGGTTCATAACGACAATGAACTGCTCAACTGGGCAGGCAACCTCTCCCGCTACTTCGAGAATCAGCCAATCGAGGCCCATATCGAATATCTCGAGAAACTCAAACGGCCCACGAACGACCCAGAAATCCGAGCTTGGTTGGATTTGTTCATCGCCCGTCGATTGGCATCGGATCCTGCAAACAATGCTCGATATACCGAGATCATCAATCGTTTGATGAAAAATGAAGCATTCCCTGCGGTCCAAATTCAGGCCTACCGGGTTCATGGAGCCACGCTTTTTGAGCAAGAGCAGTTTGAAGAAGCTGCCCAGGTATGGGGCGAGGGAGTTGAGTTGTTCTCGGACGATTATCAGATGAATAATAACTTGGCCTATGTGCTCTCAGCAAAGCTTGGACGAGCAGAAGATGCTCTGTCTTATGGGCAAGTTGCTGTTGGGCAGAACCAACAGCGAAGCGAAGCGTACGAGACCATGGCCGGTATCTATATCCGGCTTGGAAAATACGATGAAGCCGAACAAATGATCGAACAAGGATCAAACTTCATCAGATCCATCCCCGGACGAATCGCCATGCTCATTACCGCAGGGCGTTTGGAAATGGAAAGAGGAAATACGGTCGAAGCCCGATCAAAACTCAACGATGCCAAATCCATCCTGCGGTCTTCACCAACGGCACAACCTGCCCTCGAGAGTGATATTGAGGCGTTCGAAGCGGATATCAACACAGCCGACGGGTAAACCATCCGAGAAAAAGCAAGACATCGCATCCCGGGATCTGTGTTCTTTATTATCAGACGCCCGAAAGGCAATGGAGCAACGAAATGAGCAATCAACAGCCCAACCGTCCCTCAGCAGGACCACCTCGTGTGGGGGCGGGATCACCTCAATCAGCATCAGGTGGGATAGCGGTCTTCGATCCGCTCAAGCTCCTCCAAAAATACAAATTTGTACTCGCCGGATCTGTTGTTGTGGGTGTTGTACTCGGCATTGCTGCTTATGTGTTTTTCCTTGTGTTTTTTCCCGGGTACAAATCAACGGTCCTCTTTCAATGCTCACCTGTAGAAACAGAAATTCAAACAATTTCAACCGCTACCATCGACGAAGATGAAATCGCCCGATTTATGGGTACGCAAGTTTTTACCATCAAAGGAGAACAAGTACTCTTTGCTGTTCTTGGTGATGCCCGACTCAACACCGAAGCACCCAAATGGTTTCAACAATTCTCGAACCAGCAGGGCAATCTCGATATTGTCGAGGCCTACAAAAATCTTGAAAAGATCATCAAGGCCCACGCAATTCCGAAAACTTACCTGATTGAGCTTTCCGTTCAAGTCGGCGACCGCAACGATGCTGCAGGCCTCGTTCGATTGGTCAAGGAAAACTATATTCGCATCTTGAACTCAGGCACCAACTCGGGAATCACCACCCGTAAAGAAACTTTCCGCAAAGCGATCGTGGCTGCGGAAGAAACACTCAATGAACTTATGGCACGCAAGAGTCGGTTGATTACCGAATCTGGAAGCGAAACCTCTGAAGTGGACAATTCGGCCCAAGCTGAGATGCTTCGTCTTGTGGGCGCTCAAATCATCAATAATCAACAGCAAATTGAGGCTTTCGAAATTACACTCGCCAATGATGAGGCCCAGCTTCAACGAAAAGTCGCAATCAATTTCGATGCGATGCTTCGCGAGCGCGTTGAGCAGATGCCTTTGATTCAATCGATTCACCAACAAATCTCTGGGCTCAACACGCAAATGAGTGCGATGCTTGCGGAAGGATTCACGCCCGAGCACCGAACCTATCGACAGATGCTCAGCCAACTCGAAGCAACCGAACGCACACTCGAAGATACCCGTGCCAAGTTGCTTATGGAATCGTTCGAAACGCGCGTAGATTCAACACGGATGGTACTCGACCAACTCCGGGCCCAGATCGCTGATCTGACCACCCAACAAGAGGAACTCCAGGCCGAACTGAATGAACTCACACTTATTTCTGAGGAAATTGCAGAGATTGATCGGCAAATTGAAAATACACTCGACATGATGGCCGAACACAAAGCTGGACTCGCCGAGCTGAGCATGGCTGCCGGACTTGATTCGGCAAGTCGAATCACGATCAAAAAGCCTGAAAATATTCCAGATCGCCCTGCTTTCCCAATTATTTACATCATGGTTCCTGCAGGAATCTTTTTGACGACCGCATTAGCCGCAGGTGTGATTGTGGTCTTCGAAATGCTCGATCAGCGTGTCAAGAGTGCTGCTGACATTGCACTGATTCCGCGCACACCAATCTTGGGGATCATTCCAAATGCAGACGAAGACCCCACGGAACACACCGCGATGGAAACACTGTTCATGGACAGCCCCAACTCGGTGCTCGCTGAACATTATCGTCAGCTTCGCACCAAAATCACTCGACGAATGGGACACCGTGGACACAAAACGCTGCTGGTTGCCGGTGCAATGCCTGGATCGGGTGCGACCAATGTGGCAACGAACCTTGCTCAGGCTTGCATTGCTGCAGGAAAAACAACACTGCTGATCGACACCAACTTCCGTCGGGCAACTATTCATACCGCCTTTGGACTTTCAGAGTCTCCGGGACTTGGCGAAGTGCTCGCTGGTGAACAATCAATCAGTGACTCCATCCGACACACTGCTGACAGCGGGCCCGATGTCCTCGCAGCCGGTTCGCGTAACCTGCGCGTGGTCGAGCGCCTTGGAACACAAGCGATGGGTAAGGTGCTCGCAGAGGTCTCCGCGATGTACGATATCATCATCCTCGATGTGGCACCGGCGATCGTTGCAGGTGATGCGCTGACTTTGGCAAGCCAGGTCGATGCGGTCATGTTGGTGGTTCGCGCAATGAACGAAAAACGCGGGCAGGTTGCTCGGATTAAAAATGAACTTGGCGATAACCGTGCTGAGTTCCTTGGCGTCTTGGTCAACGGTGTACGATCATCCGCAGGTGGATACATGCGCAAGAACATCCGCACCTCGCATCAGTACCATGCCAAGGGTCCAGAGCACGCGACATAATCAACGGAGCACCCGATCGTGGCCGATGCCTCCCAAACTCATGCGCATACCAAGAACGCTCGGCGTGCACTGATCACCGGAGGCGCCGGATTTATCGGCTCGCACCTCGCCGAGCATCTGATTGCCCAAGGAACTGCAGTCACCGTCATCGACAACCTCTCGACAGGGTGCATCGAGAACCTCGAGCCAATCATCGACGCGATCCGATTCATCGAGGGCGATGTCGATCGTGGACTCGCATCGCTCGATGACGATATTCATTTTGATGAAATTTATCACCTCGCCGCAGCCGTCGGGGTAGACCTCGTCCTTGACGACCCGATCACCGCGATCAAAACCAATATTCATCAGACCGACGCGGTCTTTGAATACGCCTTGGCCAATGGATCGCCGCCGACACTCATCGCGTCCTCCTCCGAAGTCTATGGCAAACCCAACATGGGGGTCTTCTCCGAAGAAGATGACCTGCTCTTTGGAGCAACCACCATCACACGCTGGTCATACGCCCATGCCAAAGCCATCGACGAGCACCTGGCGCTGGCCTATTGGAATCAGCACAGACTTCCAACCGTGATCTGCCGATTCTTCAACACGGTCGGGCCCCGGCAGGTTGGCCGATATGGTATGGTACTTCCCCGATTTGTCGAATCGGCCCTCAAAAATGAAACGCTTCGTGTCTTTGGCGATGGAACACAATCGCGGTGCTTCTGCGATGGACGCGATGTGATCGAGGCGCTTGTGCGCATGGTGCGATCACCCAAATGTGCTGGACGGGTGTTCAATATCGGATCGGATCATCCCATCACGATCATGGAACTTGCGCAAAAAGTCATCGAAACACTCGGATCATCGTCCGCAATCGAACTCATCCCTTACTGCGACGCCTACCCGCCTGGTTTCGAAGACCTTCGGCATCGCAAACCCAACCTCGATCGAATCAAAGAAGCCGTCGGATTTGAGCCTCGCTATCCCCTTGCCCAAACCATCGAAGACCTCGCCAAGACCATCTCCTCCGCTGGATCCATACCAAGCAAGGGAGGAACGCGATGAATCTTCAGCTCGCATCCCCGCCGGACTTTGGCATCCCAGACGGACTTGATCTGATCGAAGATATCCCCCTCGAATCTGTCGAATCCCCCCCCGCAACAACCACCAGCGATATCGCCCAAGCAGCAATCGACCAACTCGATATTCTTTCCGGATACATCATGGTCTTTGCGGTGGCGTTTCTGGTCACGGTGCTCGTCACGCCATTGGTCCGCAGGCTTGCCCTTGCCAATGGCATCGTGGATCATCCTTCCGAGTCGCGCAAGATTCACAAAGCACCGATCGCCTACCTCGGCGGGGTCGCGGTCTATCTAGGGATTATTGCGGGGTTGATTTTTAGTTATGTCGGTGCCGATATTCCCGGTTTGATTGATTTTCATCCGATGAGCTCCGAACACATGATCGATGGGATCTACCACCCCTATGTTCCGCCTTGGATTGCCTTGGGGATGACTTCGATTGTACTTGTGGGATTGCTCGACGATATCACAGGAATTCCACCTCGGGTCAAACTGGGCGGGCAGCTCGTCGCAGCAGCAGCCCTGGCGCTGGGCAATGTCGGGATTAATGTCGCTGCCGGGGTGCTCACGCCGACACTTGGGCGGTTGCTCCATAATCCTGAACTGGTCTATCAGATTCCGATGCCCTTTGATATCCCCGGTTTTGGAACGAGTATGGAGCTTGATCTGATCTATTGGTCGGGCACCGCGATCATCGCGATCTTTGTACTCGGCGCGTGCAATGCATCGAACTTTATCGATGGACTCGATGGACTTTTGACCGGCGTAACCTCAATTGCGATGATTGGGCTCTTGGCCATTGCGCTCACGCTGGCGATGATGGATGACGGGCCCTTCGATGCTCCACGCATCATCTTTGGACTTGCGGTGCTCGGGGCATGCCTTGGGTTCCTCCCCCACAATTTCAATCCCGCATCGATCTTCCTCGGCGATACGGGCTCGTTGCTCTTGGGATATTGCAGCGCGGTGGTGATTCTCTCACTTGGTGATACCGGCAAAACTTGGCTGGTGGCTGCCGGATTGATTATCTACGCCATCCCCATCATCGACACCGCCTTGGCGATTATTCGTCGAAAACTCGCAGGCAAGAAGATGTCCGATCCTGATGCGGATCATCTGCACCATATGCTCAAGCGAGCCTTTGGCGTCAAGGGTGCGGTCTTTACACTCTATGGGATCGGGATCGTATTTTGCTTGCTCGGCGTGATGCTCAGCTACTTCCGCGGGCGATTGATCTATGCGCTGGTGCTGATGATCGCATCGTACATCGGGGTGTATGCGATCAAGGTCGCTCGTCAATCGCAAATGAACGAAGAAGCTCAGGATATCAAACCTCGCAAGTGCGATGCAGAAGCTCCGATCAGCAAAGGCACACCTGATCCTGAGCGACCTGTGCCTGCAAGCAAGTGAGCTCTACTCTTCCAAATTACTCTTCCAAGTTTGAATGCTCAACCGCAAATTTGACCGTCGCTTTGGCATCTTTGAGCGCTTCGCGTGCATCGGACTCGGAGCGGATCAATCGTCCGCCGACCTCGATGCTCAAGGTTGGGCGTGATTTTTTGAGTTTGCCAATAACCCACCCTTCATTGACCATCACTTCGAGGGCCTGCATGTAGACGAAGATGCTGATGCCTTGGGCGCCGCCGATGGTTGTCCGTGCGATGGATTCGACAAGCATGTTGTAGATTTTTTCGAGGTCTGACTCTTGTTTGAGCACATCAATGACCGCTTTCCATGCGCCCGTCATAGGGAGAATTGTATCGGCGCGTTTGTAGCACTTCACGCGGTTGATCCGTCCGTTTTTGAGTTCGCTCTGGTAGATTTCTTCTGCGTTGGCCAAGTTGAGGGTAAAATCGTTGAGTTTGGAGATTGTGAATTTGGATTTTTTGCCGCTGAATCGTTCGATGAGTTGTTTGGATGAACCCACATCGAAAGCTCCGAACCCGGCCTGGTCGATGCGCTGGTTGGTGAATCCCCCTTGGGCAAGCCATCGCCATGCTTGGGCGGGGTTGAGATTCAGCCCGGCGTCTTTGGCGATGTCTTTGCAATAGTCCTGCAAATCGGTGAATCGCCCATTGGCTGCGTACCAATATTCCGCAAAGCGGATGTGCTGATTGATGTTGCGTCGTCCCTTTTCGTCGTACTGGGATTTGATCCATTCGGGGTCAATTTCGCCTCGTTCGACTTCGAGGATGCTGTAGGCGACCTCGCGGGCGGTGCCATGGGCAAGGGTCATGCCAGCAGCGAGGATCGGATCGGCGAACCCGGCGGACTCGCCACAGATCCACCAGTTCTCGCCGGTGAGTCGGTCGGCCAGTTGCGACCAGTTCTTGGTGGTGAGAACATTGCCTCCGGTGGCACTCTTGGCGTCGACCAACAAAGCGTTGATTTCCTTTTGCTCATCGACCGCTTTGAGGAAAAGCTCTTTGGGCGAGAGCCCGGATGCTTTGTAGTATTCACTTGGACAGATAAAACCAACGGAAGCTTTGGATGGTCCGAGGGGGATGAACCAAATCCACCCATAGGGCAGCGATCGGACTTGGACACGGGTGCCTCCGATGCCAATCTCAATGGCCCACTTGGCATTGTCATAATAATCCCAAAAAGCAACATTGCGCAAATGGGTTGGAGCCCGAGTTTCAACGCCCATCGCTTTCCGAAGGATGGCTGCATCACCCGATCCATCGACATAATGACGAGCACGGACGATCTGCCCTGAATCGAGCTTGAACCCGGTAACACGATCGCCCTCTTTGAGGACTTCACGGACAAGTGTTTCTTCATGGACATCGACGCCGACGGATTGGGCATGGCGAAGGAGGATTTCGTCGTACCGATCCCGCTCGACCTGGAAGGCGGTGTGTCGGCGTTGGCCTTTGTATTGGGCGGGTCGTTCTTCGTCGACGAACTCCTCTGCCGGGTAGAAGTCAAAATCCCATGCCTCGGCATCTTTGCCCCAAGTGTAAGATCCGCCGAGCTTGACGGGGAAGTTGGCCGCTTCGACCGTATCCCAAACCCCCATTTCATCAAGGATGGCACTGATCCCGGGGAGCTGAGACTCGCCGACATGCTCACGGGGGAACTTGGTCTTTTCGAGAATCATGACCGAAAGGTCAGGATTGTATTTGCGCAGCAGGGTCGAGACGGTCGAGCCGGTGGGCCCGCCTCCGATAATGGCAATGTCGACATCAATATACGCTTGGGGATCACTGACCATCTTTATCACACTCCAAATTCAAGATTCCTAGACTTCGCTCAAGGCTTGGCCAAATCATATCCCTCAGGCTATGGTATCAATCCACCCGATCGGAGAATCCACACAATGACCCAACAGCGCACCCCATTCGTCGGCGGCAACTGGAAAATGAATACCAATGCGTCCCAGGGCATCTCCCTCATCGACGCTCTGCAAGATGGGCTCAAGGGTGATTTGGTGGAAGTGACGGTCTATCCGCCGTTTGTGTATCTCCGTGAGATCGCTGCCCGGTGCGAAGGGTCCGATATGCTCATCGGTGCCCAGGACTGCTGGCATGAGCCCTGCGGCGCCTTCACCGGCGAGATTTCGACCGGGATGCTCAAAGATTGCCCGGTCCAATCCGTCCTGACGGGACACTCCGAACGACGCCATGTGATCGGAGAAACGGATGAGTTGGTCAATCTCAAGACCAAGGCCGCCCTTGCCGATGGGCTCGTCACGGTACTCTGTGTCGGCGAAACACTCGAACAACGCGAAAACGGGCAGACCGATGCGGTCAATGAATCCCAGATCCGAGCAGGCTTGGCCGGAGTTGGCAAAGACGAGTTGGACAAGGTGGTCATCGCCTACGAGCCGGTCTGGGCGATCGGCACAGGCAAAACGGCCACCCCCGACGATGCTCAAGATGCCCATGCCAATATTCGGGCATTGATCGCCCAAATGTACGATCAGCGAGCAAGTGAGGCGATACGGATCATCTATGGCGGGTCAATGAAGCCAGGCAATGCCAATGAACTCATGGCGATGCCCGACATCGACGGCGGACTCATCGGCGGGGCCTCACTGACGGCGGAGGATTTCCTTGCCATTGTCCAAGCCGGGGCAACACAGGCGGTTTGATCGACCCAAATTCATGAATTGGTGATGTTTGGTTGATACTCAGGCATCTCTCTGCACAGTGATGCTGAAGTAATCTTCTCATGCGCCTAGACTTGCCTCCGCATGTATGAATCCATTTTGTATGATGCCATGACCCGATCCTTGAGGAGCAGCGTGTGCCGATTTCCGCTCAAATGACTGAATCCATCTCGACCATCCACACCATACCCTCGCTGGCAAGCTTATCGCTCGCCGCGTTCAATCCGGTGGTGACCAACCTGCTCATTGGGTTGTTCCTTTTGGTTTCGATCGTGATGATCTTGTTGGTACTGATCCAGCGTCCTCAGGGTGGCGGGCTCAGCGGGGCCTTTGGTTCTGGTGGCGGCGGCGGAGCGGGGCAGACGGCCTTTGGTACCAAGACCGGCGATGTGCTGACTTGGGCCACGATCAGTATCTTTGTCGCCTTTGTTGGATTTGCCATTGTGCTCAACTTTGCCACACGACCAGCCGATCCGGCCAATCTCCCCGTGCGCATGGTTGCCCCACCAGAGAATACCCCAGCCGATGAAACGGATGCTGCCGACGCGGCCCAAAATCCGCTCGATGAGCAGGACATCGGGGAAAATGCTCAAGAAAATATTCAAAACAGCACTGGTGATGCGCCCGCTGAGGCTGACCTGCCCACGGGTGATGAATAATACCATCGCCCCGCAGAACCCACCCAACGATCATCTATTCTGATCGCACAGGAGATTGTTCGTGATTCGAAGCATGACCGGATTTGGAGACGCATCGAGCAGCGACGCTGGCTCGGTTTATAGTGTCGAGGTGCGTTCAGTCAACAACAAGTTCCTCAAAACCTCGATCCGGATTCCCGATCGGCTGGCGACCCTTGAACCTGAGATCGAGCAGATCATCCGCGCGTCGATCTCACGAGGCTCAGTGACGGTGACGATCAACTGCACCGAAACCGACGAGGGGGCGGCTCAAGAGATCAACGGGCCCGCCTTGCGTAAATACGCCCAACAAATCGCCGACTCGATCGGCACACCAATTCAATCGGTTTCGGTGGCCCAGTTGGTCAATCTCCCCGGAGTATTGGGTCCGCCAAGCGATGAAGAATCTCGGCTCAGACGAGCACGAGCTGCGATTCGCCCGCTCGTCGAACTGGCCCTCGAGCACCTTGTCGCCATGCGCACCCGCGAGGGGGTCGCCCTTCATGATGATTTGATCGGACACTTGGACATGATCTCTGAGCGGCTCGATCAGATCGCCGAAATTGCGCCACGGGTGATTGCCGATTACCAGAGCCGGCTCAAGTCACGAATGGAATCGCTGATTTCCGATGCAGGTGCCGAAATCGAGCAGGCGGATTTGATCCGCGAGATCGCGGTGTATGCAGAGAAAACGGATATCGCCGAGGAGATTGCCAGACTCTCCGAACACCTGATCCACTTCAAGGATTTGCTCAGCGATGATGGTGATCGCCCACTGGGGCGCACCATGGACTTCCTCGCCCAAGAACTTTTGCGTGAAGCCAACACCATCGCATCCAAAAGTCCTGATGCGAAGATGAGTCGGCTGATTGTCGAGATCAAGGGCGCGATTGATCGGATCAAAGAGCAGGTCCAGAACGCCGAGTAATCAATTCCGTCCATTTTCCGTTTGCATCTGCTTCTCATCTGCTTTTCATCCAATGGAGCTCCCGCGATGTCATCACGCCAACAGCTCAGTCAGCGTGAGATTGACCGGGTCCTTGGAAATTATGCCCTTGGTACGATCCATTCGATCGCCGAGCTTGCTGCCGGGTCGGTGTATTCACCCAAGGTGATCATCGAATCGGATCGAGGCAAGTTCTTGCTCAAACGCCGAGCCCGTGGACTTGATCTACCCGAGGTTGTGGCCTTTTCACATGAGGTCATCCTCGGGTGTCTTGAGCGTGGAGTATGCGTGCCGCCTTTGGTGGGGACCTCGGCGAACAACAACTCGATGGTACAGTTCGGGGATCATATCTACGAACTCTTTGTGTATATCGAAGGCGCGTGCTTCAATCGATCCCCTGCAATGATCGGTGCCCATGCCCAGCAAGCTGGGGCTTTACTCGGCGAGGTGCACCAAGCACTCGATACGATCCCAACAAGTTTCGAGCCCGCGGTCGAACCCACGCCGATTGATCTGAACCGCGTCCAGCTCCTTGATTATCTGGGGGCGGACATCGACACGAATCAGCGCAATCATCTCCGCCGACTGCTGGAATATGGCAGCGAGCTTGCCCAAGCCAATGCTCAGCACCCCGCACTGGTCCACGGTGATTGGCATCCGGGAAACATGATCTATCGTGGAACCGAGATCGTCGCGGTGTGCGATTTTGACAACACACGCGTGGGATCGCGCCTGCGTGAGGTCGCCCAAGCAATGGTTCACTTTTCGCTCAAACCCCCTACGCCCGGCCAGCGTGCCCAAATCTGCGACCCAGCCCCCGATCGAGTTGCCCTTGTCCATTTCTGGCGAGGGTACCACTGCCAAATCCCATCAGCATGCGCGCTCAAGCACTGCCTGGGACTGATGCCTGCGGTGATGATCGACGAAGCACTCGCTTCGATCCCGTCAGCGAATCAGGCAACAGCCAACGGAACATCCGATGCGATGCTCGTCGCAGTCGCCCGCAAATCCATCTGGCTCGATGAGCATCAGCATGAACTACTCTCGGCGCTCGAATCGGCTCGGTGCCAAGGATAATCTTTGCTCAGACTGCTTCGAGTGTTTCGAGTACCTGTGCAACCGCTCGGCGTCCAGTGACGATCGAGTCGTAGTTGGTATCGTCCTTGGTAAGTTTAATGGCTCGTTTGCACCGGTCAATGCACTTTTTCCGCATTGAATCACGGGGAATATCGAGCCCGTTGTCATAGGCATCGGCAAGCTTGACCAATCTGGCCTGCCATGGTCCGTGGGCAAGGCGTTTGTCGTAATCGGCTTCACGCTTTGATTCGCGCAAGAGCATGTTTTTGGTCAGCGAGGCTACACAGTCGGCAATCTCAACGCCGAAGCGCTTCTCGATCGCATCATAGTCGGTACGAGTATCTTCGATCGTATCGTGGAGCAAAGCTGCGCAGAGCGCAATTTCGTCGTCGCACCCAAAGACATGCGAGACAACCATCGCCACCCGAAAAGGATGGGCGACATAAGGCGTCTTTTTATCCTTGCGATACTGATGATTATGTGCTCGGGCAGCGTAGGAGGCTGCCTGCTGCCAGAGCGATTGTGTTCCGACTCTTGGTGAACTCTTCATAACGGAGCATACCGAGCTCTACTCACAAAAACCATCCATACACTTTAAGCAAATACATTCATACGCGAGATTCAGGGCCAAGCACAAAATCAGAGCCGATCGACGATGATTTTGACCTTGGCTGGTGATGCCCCATGTTCATCAAAGATCGTCAACTCATTCTGAGCTTTTGGATTAAGCCACGCATTAGGAATCGCCAAGGGAATTGCAGGCTCGATGGCTTTGGCATCTTTGGTCGCAACGAAATATCGCCCCAGTGCCTGACCATTGAGATACACCTGCCCCTTGGTCATACCTGCAAGATCAAGACTCATCGCGACTTTGACTTCCGGTGTCTCGAACGATGACCTCCACCACGCTGGCTTATCGGCTTTGGTGAGCTTGCCCTTGGGCATCGCGTCAAACTCGATCTCGGCAGGAGGCTCCCATTTGGCAAATGCCCATTCACCCGAAGCGGTAATCGCATGAGATGCTTCGAAGAAGCTCCCTTTCTGCACAAAGAGTTCGAGGGCTTCTCGAACATAGGTTTCGCCGTCGTGCGAAATTGCGTTGTCCTCGAAAGCCAGTTCGAGGATATTGTTGCCCCGCTTGATCGTTTCATGATCAAGCACCAAACGCTGACGACGATTTGCGTCGTAAAGTCTGATGGGTTCATCGTTCAGGATAACCATCGTCCGCACACGAAAAGGCGGAAGATCAACCACGATCGAAGATTTCTTGAGATGCTTAAATGACCAAGTGATACGATCCGGAAGGGTGGAATCGCCGAGTTGGAGCCCAAAGACCGGCGTACGGTATCCAAGAATTTCGATTGGATCACGAATCTCGATTTTGGGTTTGGCGACCTTGAAAGACACCTGCTCAATCAGGTGCCCGAAGACACCTTTATGCCCGGTCATATCGGACCCTGAGTCCACGCGCCCCATGTTATCAGCAAGCATAACCAGCTCTTGCCCCCCCTTCTTCATCGAGAAGGTAAGCATATCTTGAGCCCCCGGACCATCGCCAAAGATCCCGACATGCTCACCATCGAGGAAAACCGAAACACGATCACTCGATTCGGGCGCAATGACCTTGAGTTTCTTTGATGCACTATTTTTAATTGTGACTTTGTACCACCCATAGCCATAAGGAGTGCCAAGTTCGGAGAGATCGGCAGGCCCTGGAATTTGAGCATAGCGCGGGCTGTTGCCTTCGATATGTTCGTCAGGTGTTGCCCGTTCCCAGTTGCCGATATTAATTTTGGGAAGTTTTTCCTGAGCGTACCCTTCGACATATTTGGTGTTGTGGGTTTTGGCAATGCCCTTGGGGTCGATGTGTGTGTGGGACTTGCCGTTGGTTGAAGGGATGGGTTGTCCATCAGGCGTTACCCCTGCAACACCAACATAGATGTGGCCCTCATGAACATAGGTTTCATCCGCCATTTCATCACAAACAATCACCAGCGTGATGCCCTCATGGTCGACCACCAAAGGTTTGCGTCCTTTGGGGACTTCGATTTCCATGGGGGTGCCATTGATTGACACCTCGCCGATGGCATTCGCAGCGCCAAAGACGACTAAGGCATTGTCAGTGGCGGTCAGCGTGTTGAGCGATGTGTAGTCAAGGGTATGCGATGGAGAGAGATTGACATCGAACATGCACCAATGGACACGCTGGTGTCCGAGTCGGACCGGCAGCGAGGCGCCATCGGAGAGCAGGAGATTCAAGGTGCCCGCTTTGGACTTGGGCGGCGAAAAGATAAAGATTACCGACCCCTGTGTGCCCCGCATATGAATCACGACATGTCCGTTAATCGAACTCTCATCCGATGCCGGATCAATAACGATTGGCGGTGCTTCGTGCTCGGTATGGGCAAGAACACGAGCAAAGCTCGATGCGAACATGATCAATCGACGCACGCCGGTGTAGACCCGAGTGGTTCGTCCGTGCTCATCGAATAGGGCATTGGCGTCTTGAGTTGGCATATAGGCATTGAAAGCGCCCTCAGGTGCCATTGCTCCATGGAACCCAAACGAGGTGCCTGATGCAAAGTTTGAGAGGTTAAACTGCCCACCAGCGCACATGATCTCTGCGAGCTGGCGCTGGTAGGTCAGCCCGTCAAGAGGCTCGGGCATCGGATGAGCAAAGACCGGGCGGGATTTTGGGCCATAGTCGATGACAATCTCAGGCTGATCCGGGCGCACCGCGGTGAGCTGGCGCATGATCCCGAACATGTCTCCTGATCCTGACCATCCGTCGATATCGCCTTCGACCCCTTGCCAGAGGTTGTTGGCGTTGATCTTGGGAACGGTGAACCCGGCTTCGCGGAGGTAGCGTCTCAGCTCGCCAAGGTAGCCTTTGGCTGCGATGGGATCACCACAGTTCCAATGGGCCTCGTTCTGGATCATGATAATCGGCGCCCCTTTGGTGACCGATGCTTGTAAATCTTTGACCTGTTTGGCGAGGGTATTGAAGTATTTCCCGACCGCTTCAAGATAGGGTTGATTGGGTTTGCGGACTTCGAGATTCGGAATATTGAGCAGCCATGCGGGCAGTCCGCCCAAGTCCCACCCTTCGCCAACATAGGGCCCCACGCGAAGGATGCAGTACATACCCGCCTGGGCAATGAGTTTGACGAAATGACGGATATCGTTGTTGTCTTTGAAATCGTACGAACCCGGGCGAGTCTCGATGAGGTTCCAAAAAATGGGCGTCTCGATGGTGTTGAGCCCGGCGTGCTTGGCTTGATGAATACGATCGGCCCATTCATCGCGTGGGGTACGCTGGAAGTGGATGGACCCTGAGACGATCCAAATTCGTTTGCCATCAACGGAAAGTGTCCGACTATCGAAGCTCACTGCAGCCATAAGGTGCCCTCTGATCAGAACTTGCCGACACCGGATGTGTGCCTTCGACATCGGTTGGCAAGGAAATTTGCGTTGGTGGAAACCCTAGGAGCCGACCCGAAAAAGGCAAATTGCGGACCTGATCTCGATCGATTCAATCGGCCCCAATTAGAGTATGCGCGGCACTTTCACGCCGCCCTAAACCACTGCAAACCATACCCTTACGCGCGTTTGCGGGTTTGGCAAATCACCTGTCAACAATTCAGTATCTGGCGCATTGATAACTTTGAAAATTTCTCGGCCGAGTCTCTGGTGAGCGTTCAAGTGTTTGGGTTTCGGTTGGCCGACGGCTCAGTTTGCCCAGCATTCATACTCGTCGTGGGCAACGAGGGCTTTGTTGATTTCAAGCAGGTCGCGGGCACCGTTTTTGGTGAACCCACATCTTTGGGCGATCCGAACGGATGCCGGGTTGTCGCTACAGATCTGGGCGCGGACACGGTGAAGACCAAGTCCTACCGGATGCTCGGCGAGGGCGAAATCAATCATCCCCTGGACCGCTTCGGTGGCGTAGCCCTGCCCGGCAAGATCGGCATCGACCCACCAGTTGGCTTCGGCGGTCCACTCAAGCCCTCGCTCGATCTTGATGAGATTGAACATGCCAACAAATCGCCCTTCGTCTGGGCCAGTGTCGATAAATGCTCCACGCCGCCACGCGGCGCCTTCGACATTCTGTATGCGGGCTTTGATCATGGTGCGCTTGAAGAAATGCGCATCGGATTCGTTTTCATGCGTAAGGGGAATCCATCGGCGAAGATTCGACCGATCACGATTGATCGCATCTATAAAGGATGCTTCGTCATTGGGGAGCAGCAGGCGAAAGATCAGCCGTTGGGTGGTCAGGTCTGGCTTGGGCAATACCTCAACGGGTCGACGATTGATCACACGCATTTGCGTGTGAGTCAGGGTGTGGGGGGTGTGGGGGTTGTGAGGCTGCAATGCGCTCATATCGGACTCCAGTATTGTCCGATATATCGTCACGCTGATTATCGAACTGAAGACATGCCGTCTGGGAAGGTGAAGTTTTTGGAGTGTCCGATAAGAACCTAGAACCGGGATCGCAGGAGTTTGCACCACAGCCGGACGCATTCGCGGCAGGGGGCGATGATGCCGCACTCTGGGCAAGTGTCGATTTCGCGCGGGCGGGCGGAGAGGTCGTAGAAACATTTGGGGCAGCGCTGGCAGCGGATCGGAATCAAGGCTCGTTTCATTTTCGCTTTGCCGGGTAATGTCATCATGAAAGAGATCAACAACATTGCACCACAAACTCCTGTCGCTATCGCAACTAACGGCCAAGCAACTTCCCAAAACCCTGGCGCATAGAGATCATCCTCTGGATACTGACTCGGCCCAAAATGCAGCATTGCGAGCGCCACCCACACAGAGCCATAGTTTGTGATCGACATAACCTGGAGTATTCCGCCCCAGAACATACGATGTGAATGCTTCCAGACATCCTTATCTTTGACGGTTTCTTTCTCTTGTCGCGTCGCTGCACGAAAGCACCAAGGCTTCTTCCTACCCATCACTCCACCGTCACCGACTTTGCCAGGTTCCGCGGCTTATCGACATCGTGCCCACGCAGGACCGCGGCGTGGTACGCCAGCAACTGCAATGGCACCACCGTCACCATTGGGCTCAGGCATTCTTCGACGGCCGGAACATAGAGCACATCCTCGGCGACCGTCTTGATCTGCTCGTCGCCTTCGGTGGCGACGGCGATGACATGCCCGCCTCTTGATCGAACCTCTTCAATGTTGCTCATCACCTTGTCGTACTGGTTGCCTTGGTTGGCGATGAAGACGACGGGCATGCCTTCGTCGATCAGGGCGATTGGGCCGTGCTTCATCTCGGCAGCGGGCATGCCCTCAGCGTGGATGTAGGAGATTTCTTTGAGTTTGAGTGCCCCTTCCATCGCGGTCGGGTAGTTGTAGCCTCTGCCGAGGAAGAGCCAGTTGTCGCGGTGGACATATTTTTCGGTGATCTGGCGAATGCGGTCGTTGGTGGCCAGGACTTGTTCGATCTTGTCGGGGATGGTCTCGAACTCTTTCATCAATCGGGCGGACGCTTCGGGCGACATCATGCGTCTTCTCGCCATGAAAAGCGAAATCATGGTCAGGACAGCGACTTGCCCGGTGAATGCTTTGGTGGACGCGACGCCGATCTCTGGGCCCACGCGGAGATACACCCCGGCATCGGTATCACGGGCGAGCGTCGAGCCGACGACATTGATCACGCCGAGCGATAAGGCTCCGCGATCTTTGGCTTCGTGGAGGGCCGCGAGGGTATCGGCGGTTTCACCCGACTGCGACACCGCGACGATGACTGAGCCGTCTTCGATGATCGGGTTGCGATAGCGGAACTCGGAAGCGTATTGACACTCGGCGGGGATCTTGGCGAGGTCTTCGAGCAGGTACTCGCCGATCATGGCACTGTGCAATGCGGTGCCTTGGGCGGTGAGAATGATGCGTTTGGATTTGACGAGTTCTTTGGACAAACCCATCAGCCCGCCGAGGACGATTCGGCCTTCGTTTTTGTCAAGCCGACCCTTTATGCAGGTGCGAAGGGCTTCGGGTTGCTCGAAGATTTCCTTCTGCATGTAGTGGGTAAAACTGCCCAACTCGATCTGATCGAGTTCCATTTCGAGCTGCATTTCCTTTGGGGTCAGCTCTTCGTTGTTTACCGTCGTCGTGCGGAACCCTTCGCGGGTGATGCGGATGACGGAGTAATCATCGAGTGTGACGGCTGTCGATGTATGGGCGACAATCGCAGCGGGGTCCGAAGCAACGATGTATTCACCTGAACCGATCCCCACCAACAACGGCGAACCCTTACGGGCGCACACCATGACATCAGGCTCATTGGCGCAGATCACTGCAATTGCATAGGCCCCGCGCACTTCACGCAGCGATGCTTGGACCGATTTTTCAAGATCCATCCCACTTTCGAGATCATAAAAATGGGAAATCAACATCCCAAGGACTTCAGTGTCGGTCTCGGTATGGAACGCATGTCCGCGTTCCTCGAGCAAGGTACGAATAGAAGCGTAATTTTCGATGATCCCGTTGTGAACCAAGGAGATGCCGTGGTTGCTATCACGATGGGGGTGAGCATTGGCGAGGGTGACTTTGCCGTGGGTCGCCCATCGGGTGTGGGCGATGCCGAGGGTGCCGGTGAAATCACCTTTCTCATGAATTTTAGACTCAAGCTTCGAAACTCGCCCAACCGCCTTGATAATACCAAGTCCGTCGGGTTCGAGCATCGCAATACCTGCCGAGTCATACCCCCGGTATTCCATGCGCTTGAGCCCTTCGAGAAGGAGTTGCTGGGCGGGTTTGTTCCCTATGTAGGCGACGATTCCACACATGATGAGGCTCTCCAGCGGGTGTATTGACCCGGTTCTTGAATCGGCGAAATGGATCGCCTGCCATCATCCTACGGCTTCCAAACGCCCCGGTTCATCCACTGCCCGAACAACTGATCGATACAATGCATCAGTTTCTCGCTTTGCGAGGTCCGATCCGGTGTTTTGGGCAAATGGATGTGTATACTCAAGCGGTTTAGCCTCAAACGCCACAACAGATCGATAACAGATAGATATGGGACCCGCCAATCATGCCCAGACGCGACGATCTCGAGACGATCCTGCTCATCGGTTCCGGACCAATTGTCATCGGACAAGGGTGCGAGTTTGATTATTCGGGCACACAAGCCTGCAAAGCCTTGCATGATGAAGGGTATCGCGTGGTTTTGGTCAACTCGAACCCCGCGACGATCATGACCGACCCAAGCTTCGCTGACCGAACTTATATCGAACCGATCACCCCTGAAACGGTTGAAAAGATCATTCTCAAGGAAATCGAACGGGGCACGCCGATCGACGCGGTGCTTCCGACACTCGGCGGGCAAACCGCGCTCAACTGCGCATGCAAACTCTTTGACGATGGCATCTTCCAGAAGTACGACATCGAAATGATCGGAGCCTCGCGCGAAGTCATTCATAAGGCCGAAGACCGGCAGACCTTTTCCAATATCTGTAATGAACTGGGCCTGGCTACACCCGAATCTCAGACCGTCGAAACCCTTGACGAAGCAACCGAATTCCTCAAGCAGGTCGGGCTGCCTGCGATTATCCGACCGGCCTTCACACTTGGCGGGTGGGGCGGGGGGATCGCCTACAACCACGCTGAGTTTGAGGAACTCGTCAATCGTGGCTTGCGTGCTTCGATGATCGGGCAGGTGCAGGTCGATAAATCACTCATCGGATGGAAAGAGTACGAACTCGAAGTCGTCCGCGACAAAAACGACAACTGCATCATCGTCTGTGGCATCGAAAACATCGACGCAATGGGAGTCCATACCGGCGACTCGATCACCGTCGCCCCGATCCTCACACTCACCGACAAAGAATACCAAGTGCTGCGCGATGCTTCGCTCAAAATCATGCGAGGCGTGGGCGTCGAGACCGGGGGCTCAAATGTACAGTTTGCGATCAACCCCAATCCTAAGCCTGACGAGCATGGCCACAAACCATTCGAGATGGTCGTGATTGAGATGAACCCGCGTGTCTCGCGCAGTTCAGCGCTGGCCTCGAAGGCGACCGGATTCCCCATCGCCAAGATCGCGGCCAAACTCGCCATCGGATACACGCTCGACGAGCTCCGCAACGACATCACCGGCACCACCAGCGCGTGCTTCGAACCATCGATCGACTACATCGTCACCAAGATGCCACGGTGGACTTTCGAGAAGTTCCCCGAAGCCGATGAAACGCTGACGACGCAGATGAAGAGCGTCGGCGAGGCGATGGCCATCGGACGGACATTCAAGGAATCCTTCCAGAAGGTCATCCGCTCGATGGATGTCAAACGCTTTGGACTCGGACTCGACAAAAACGACAAATGGTTGCAAGCCAAGCAATCCAAGGACGGGCGCACCGCTGACGGACAGGTGATCGAATGGCCCATCGCCGACGATACGCTGACACGCAAACTCTCCGTACCTTCGCAAGGGCGGATGCACTTCATCCGCTACGCGCTCAAGATGGGATGGGGTGTCGAAAAAGTATGCCAACTCACCAGGCTCGACCCGTTCTGGATTCATCAGTTCGATGAGTTGGTGCAGTTCGAGGGCGAACTGGCAGCCGTCGATTCGCTCGATGCGATGCCCAAAGAGCTCATGCAACGCGCCAAGCAACTGGGTTATTCCGATGCCCAACTCGCCAATCTCTACCTCGGCGAGATCAGTTCCAAGACCATCTTGGCCGTTCGCAACAAACGCAAAGCCCTCGGCGTCGAAGTGGTGTTCAAGTGTGTCGATACCTGTGCCGCCGAGTTCGAAGCGATCACCCCCTACTACTACTCGACCTACCAACCCGGTTCCAAACGCGTCGACGAACAAGGCAACACGATCGACATCGCACCCGAATGTGAGTTGCATGAGCGCTTGTTGGCTGACGAAACCCTCAAGCAAAAAATCATCATCCTCGGCGGCGGCCCCAACCGCATCGGGCAAGGCATCGAGTTCGACTACTGCTGCGTCCACGCCGCCTACGCTGCCCAAGAACTCGGGCATGACGCGGTGATGATCAACTCGAATCCGGAGACGGTTTCGACGGATTACGACACGAGTGATTTGCTGTTTTTTGAGCCCTTGACGCTCGAAGATGTGTTGAATGTGACGGAAAAGCTCAGCACCACGATGCTTGGCACCATCGTCCAGTTCGGTGGCCAAACCCCGCTCAACCTCGCCCACGGGCTCGATCTCGCCGGCGTGCCCATCATCGGCACCAAACTCGATGCGATCGACCGCGCCGAAGACCGTGATCGGTTCGATCAACTGTTGACCAAACTCGATTTGAAACGCCCAGCATCGGGCATTGCTCGCTCGATTGATGAAGCCGTTACGATCGCCGAGCGGATTTCGTACCCGGTGCTCGTCCGTCCAAGTTATGTCCTCGGCGGGCGAGGCATGGAAATCTGCCCAGACGAAAAAGCGTTGCGCCACTACATGGCGACGGCTGTCGATGCGTCAGGACTCGACGATGCACCGATTCTCATCGACCAGTTCCTCGACGGGGCAATCGAGTTGGATGTCGATGTCGTCGCGGATTTCTCCTCTGGTAGAACGGGCTTCCAGCCCGTTTCTTCAGAATCCGAACCAGTCCAGGAGGGAAAAAAAGACAACGGGCTGGAAGCCCGTTCTACCAAGAATGGTACCGCCCTGATCGCGGCGGTCATGGAGCACATCGAACACGCCGGGGTACATTCGGGAGATTCGACCTGCATGATCCCGACCTGCAATCTTCGCCCAGCGATTCTCGAAGAGGTCAAAGACACCGCCCGCAAACTCGCGACTGAACTCGGTGTCTGCGGGTTGATGAATGTGCAGATGGCGCTCAAGGACGATCAGGTCTACATCATCGAGGTCAACCCGCGTGCATCAAGAACCGTGCCTTATGTTGGCAAGGCCAAGAGCACGCAGTGGGCTGCGATCGCTGCCAAAGCGATGATGGGGATTTCGCTCAAAGAACAAAATGCTCAAGAGATTCCCGACACCGGGTACTACGCGGTCAAGGCACCCGTCTTCCCGTTCCAGAAGTTCCCGGGCGTAGACTTTGTGCTCGGCCCAGAGATGCGATCCACCGGCGAGGTCATGGGGGTCGATGCCTCACTCCCCAATGCGTATCTCAAAGCGATGCTCGGCGCGGGGACATCATTCCCCACCGAAGGCGGCGTGTTCGTCTCGGTGCGCGAAGATGATCGCCAAGAGATCGTTCCCATCGTCCGTTCACTCATGGCAATGGGTTTCAAGGTCTTCACGACCAAAGGCACCGGCGAGTTGCTCACCAAGCATGGCCTGCGCCCAAAGATTCTTCAGAAGATCCAAGAAGGCGCCCGCCCAAATGTCATCGACCTGATGCAGAACAACGAGATTCAACTCGTCATCAACACCCCAACGCGCACCGGGTGGCAGACCGACGAGGGCAACATCCGCGCGACGGCTGTTCGACTCGGCATCCCAATGATTACCACCGCAACCGCAGCATCGCAGGCGATCCACGCGATCGAAGCGCTCAAAGCCGGGTTCTGGGATGTGACGGCGTTGCAAGACCTGGCCGAGCATACGCCCAAGCATGAACGGGTTCGTGTATGAATGACCGAGCGCATGATGAATGGATGCTCGTTTGCCCGAAGTGTTCTCGCCAACGATCATTGCGCGATGCAGGTGGCATGACCGTTGGCTCGAATCGGAAAGAAAAACGCACCATCGGATGGTGTACCAACTGCAAACGAGTTCGGCTCATCAAGATCACTCGGAACAGTACGCTCTCTCCACCCCGCTTGTAATTTCGCATGTCTGTGAAGTTGAATTCTGCTGATGAAACGACCGTTTACTCCCCGGGCGACACGACACCCAACAAACGATCGTTTACCTTGCGGCTGCTGAAAAAACAAATACTTGCAATCCACCAGGCACCCTCAGGAAATGCGCCAATGCCTGTTTTTATAGGCTCTATGGAACCTAGGGGTACGAAGAGGCCTCTTATAGGAAACCAACACCCAGCCTAAAGCCGATGCAACCTTGTTTGTCTCTGCTTGGTTTGCCTCTCATGAAACTCGAAACGAGTTCAATAATCTGAACTTTCTTGGTTTTTCCACTTCCAATTTGCGTCCAATTTCGGTAGGCTGTGAAGGAGCATTGATCGAAACTGATTTTGAATAGAGGAGTCATCCGTTATTGACTCTCCGATCATGCAAAATGACTTGTTGGGGGTTTCCAAATGAGTACGAAGAAAAACCGCATCCAATCCGGGCTTACTCTGCTGTCCGCTGTTGGTGCTGGCTGCGCATTGTTGTTTGTTTCAACAGCCAATGCCAATGTTGTTCCTGCCAAGGACCAGAAGTCGACAAAGAGCGCCACACAAAACCAAAAGGCTGCGCCGCGCAGCCAATCGCCTGGCAATACATCACCAACCCAAGGCGACATGCTCCGCCAGATGATCCGTTCGCTTGAGATGGGCGAAGCGGTCGCCAACGCAGGCTGGTTGCCCAATGCGCCGACCGATGCAGATTACCGTCCCGTCGTGCCCGAACAGGCCGAACTTGGAAAGTTGCTGTTTCACGACAAGATCCTTTCGGGAAATATGAATATCTCGTGCGCGACTTGCCACAACATGACCACCGATACAAGCGATGGTTTGTCGCTTCCCATTGGTGAGGGCGCGATGGGGCTCGGTCCCGTCCGCGATACCGGATATGGCGACGACGCAGTGCACGAGCGTGTCCCTCGCAATGCTCCCCATGTGTTTAACATCGGTGCGTTCGAGTTCGACACAATGATGCACGACGGACGGATCGCAGAGAATCCACACCACCCGGCCGGGTTTGACACTCCCGCAGGCGATGACTTACTTCCAGGGCTTGATTCTGTTGTTGCTGCTCAAGCCTGTTTTCCAGTCACTTCGGCCACCGAAATGGCTGGTCAACCTGGTGAGAACCCCGTTGCTGACGCCGCCGATGCTGGCGATTTCCAACTACTCTGGTCAATCCTCACCAAGCGTGTCGCATCGAACAATGAATATTTTGAGCTCTTCGCCGAGGCATTCGATGATATCAATCACCCGATGGACATTACCTATGCCCATATTGCCAACGCAATCGCTGCCTATGAGTTTGATGTCGGGCGAGCGGACAACTCGCCTTTCGATCGTTTCATGCGAGGCGACTCGGGTGCGATGTCCATGAATGCGGTCCAAGGCATGATGCTGTTCTACGGGCAGGCCGGGTGTGCAGATTGTCACTCTGGCCCATTCCAGACAAACCACGAATTCCGCGCGATCGGGATGCCTCAGATCGGACCTGGCAAAGGTCATAATCAGCCGGGCTACTCTGACGGGCGTGATGATCTTGGGCTTGGTGCTGAGACCGGCAATCCAGCTGACAATTTCAAGTTCCGTGTGCCTTCGCTTCGCAATGTTGCGTTGACCGGTCCTTGGACACACAGTGGCGCCTATGGAACACTCGAAGCTGTTGTTCGGCATCATCTTAATCCCGTTGAGTCGCTGCTCAACTATGACCCTGACCAAGCAGTACTGCCCTATCGTGACGATTTGGCCGAACAGGACTTTGTGGTCATGAATGATAAAAACCGTGTGCTTGGGATCCTTGCTGCCAATGAGTTAGGTGCGACCCACCTCACGGATGACGAGTTTGACGCCCTGATGGCGTTCCTTCATGCACTTACTGATCCGAACTCGATTGACCTGCGTCACGCAATTCCCATGAGCGTGCCTTCAGGTTTGCCTGTGTTCGACTAAGCGTTCCTTGCGAGAACCGCAAGGCCCCTTTCCATCCTTTTCTGTATCCTGTATCATTGCACGCTGATAGCCTCCTCAGGTTGTCAGCGTTTTTTCATCATTCCAATGGCAAACGATTCACCCCAAGGCTCGTCCCTGCCAATGTGCAAGGTCAGGTCCATTGCCACTCTGGTAATGTCTCCGGACAAGTTCGGCGAACGGCATGATCCCCTTCTACCACGCTTTCTCCAACGCGAATTGACCCGATAAAAGGCTCGAATACCATCTTGTTGGATCAAAAACGCTCGGCGTGTCGAGTTTGAGTACCGAACCGCCCATCGGATGCTCCGGAGAGATGATATCGTAAATGATTCACAATCCGCCCACTTGCCTCACTACCATAGTGGCTCACTCAAGCCGCTGCATGGCCAATCGCCATGACCAATCATGACAAAGGAGTATACATGCGTTTTCCCTTTCTTCTGGCCCTTGCAACGATCGTGATCCTCTCACCATTTGCTCAAGCGGATGATTCCGCGGAAATCCGCGACTCCGTCGTCAAAATCTTCACCACTTATCGAGCCCCAAACTTCGAGGCCCCGTGGACCAAAGAATCCCCTTCCGAGATCTCCGGCACCGGGTTCGTCATCGAAGGTAACCGCATCCTGACCAATGCCCATGTTGTCGAAATGGCGTCGCAGATTTTTGTTCAACCTCCCAATTCCGCTGACAAATTCCGTGCTCGGGTTGTTGGCATCGCCCAAGGCATTGATCTGGCGGTAATTGAACTGCGCAAGGAATCTGATCGCGAGAAGTTCCATACCAAACACCCGCCTTTGACACTCAACGAATCGCTCCCCAAAATCGGTTCAACCGTTCAAGCCATCGGATTCCCAATGGGGGGCGAGCAAATCTCACTCACCGAGGGTGTCGTTTCCCGGATTGAGTTCATTGGCTACGCCCAAGATACCGCAGGGCTTCGTGTGCAAGTCGATGCGGCGCTCAATCATGGCAACTCCGGTGGGCCTGTGGTTCAAAACAAGCAAGTCGTTGGCGTCGTCTTCTCAGGCGTTGAGTCCGCAGACAATATCGGCTACCTCATCCCCGTCGAAGAAGTCACCGCCTTCCTTGAAGACATCGAAGACGGCCAATATGACGGACGACCCCGCCTTTTCGCGGAAAACTTCCAAACCGCAGAAAACGAGGCCCTCCGTGATTGGCTCGGACTCGACTCCGAGCAAACCGGACTTCTCTACGCTGGCGATGGATCCGAAGACCCATCAGTCATCTTCGAAACCTGGGACCTCATCGACACCATCGGCGAGCACGACATCGACAACGCCGGAATGATTACACTCGATGACAACCTTCGACTCAGCTGGGCGTACATGATCCCCAAACTCGGAACCGATGGCACCGTACCCGTCACCGTCTTACGCCAAGGCGAATCAATATCGCTCGATATCCCTGTCGCTTCATCACGCGATGATCTGGTCCCCTCGATCGGCAACGCCTATCCCGAATACTTCATCATCGGCCCACTGGTCTTCTCGCCCGCGCGACGCGAGCACCTCATGAACTTCTACACCCCCTACCTCGCCATGCAGGGCAACCCTGCTGCACTCAAAGCCGACAAAGTTCGCAGTGTTGAAGGCGAAGAGATCGTCATGCTCGTCTCCGATTTCCTTCCACACCCGATCACCAAAGGGTACGATGTCGCCTACAAACCTGCCCTCAAATCACTCAACGGCACCAAGATCAACTCCCTCGCCCACCTCGTCGAACTCATCCGCGACTCGGACAATGAATACCTCGAGTTCAAGTTCTACGACAAGGGGCAAGAAACCCTGATCTTCCACCGCGAAGAACTCATCGAAACCACCGAAGAAATCCTCGAAGACAACTCGATCCGCAAACAAGGCTCGAAACGCTTCCTGAATATCTGGGAAGACGAGTAAATTATCGCTGTTTTTAGCCTATGAGCCGTGGTTTTTACGAATCACGGCTTTTTTGGGTTGACATATTTAGATATTTGGCTAAATTGCGAATATGAATAAAGTGTTCAAGGCATTATCCGATCCAACCCGCCGAAAGGTGCTTGGCTTGCTCCGCGAGCGACCCATGACCGCTGGCGAACTCGCCGAGCATTTCGCGGTCTCCAAACCCACCATGTCCGCCCATTTCGCGGTTCTGCGAGAAGCCGGGCTTGTCGAGCCGGTCAAAAAAGGGCGCGTCATCACCTACCACCTGATGATGTCCGTCCTCGAAGAAGCCATGTTCGGTTTCGCCCAAGTCTTCGGGCTTGAAGTCAAAGCAACCGAGCAATCAGAAAACACACAACAAGAAGATACACCTAAAAAACAATCCACGGAAACTCAGTCATGATGAACCCAAAGACCCAAACAATCGTCGCCAGCACCGTCATCGCCCTGACCTCGGCTGTCGCGCTGACGCTGATCTCAATGAAACCCCAGCCCTCCACGCTTGTACTCGTCATGATGGGCGTGTTCATCATCGTCTGGAACGCCACCAAATTTCTCGCCAAGCACAAATGCTCCAACAAGGACTGGATCAACTCCAAAACCCGCCATGAAATCCTCTTCGCCATTATCCTTGCGAGCCTGCTTCTGCTCGGTTCGACCAGCGCCACACTCGCCAAGGAACTCGAACTCTTCGATGGCGATCTCACCAAGCGAATCATCGGCATCAACATCGGACTGATGCTCATGGTCATGGGCAACTACATGCCTAAAAAAATCACAGGCTCTGCTTGTTCATGCTCGGCAGGGTGCGCAACACCCAAGAAATCATCATCAACCCAGCGATTCGTCGGCTGGCTATTCGTCATCGCCGGGCTGATCTATGCCGCCATCTGGATCTTTGTTGATCTCGATCACACCTCATTGGCGGTACTTTTCTCATTCCCCGCCGCCATCGCAATCATCCTCGCCGCCCGCTCCGCCTATCTCCGTTTCTCGTCATCAGGCCCAATCACAAACTGATCGGCACCACCATCACCGATCGCACGGTCACCGACCAAGCTTGGACCTGATATATCCGTCACGCTGAGCATCCCAAAGCACATCGCCGAGCTCAGGGAGCGTCACGATCAATCCAACAGATTGATTATCCATACTCCCCTGTGCAACAACCACAGAAGCATCGCCAGAGAAAAAAAAGTTCGCTACCGCCCCAGCTTCCTCCGGCGGCCAAATCACCCGCACCCGAGGATCATCCGCATTCTGGGCAAGCGACGCCCCGCCCAAAGTCGCCAGCAAACCGAGAGAAAAGGCAATCGTGTGTCTGCTTGTTCTATTCATAGAACAAGCATCGACCCACTCAACCAACATCCATCACAATCGTTGCGTCGTGCCCTTTGAGGTATTCGTGCCTGAGTTGCACCATCGGCGTTCGCTCCAACGCCCAATCGAGCATCACGCCGGGGTCAAACCGCACCGCTGGAGGCGTCGCCGGGGTACGATCGGCATCGTGCCGGTTCGAGAGGAAGTTGAAGATCAGCGTGCCTCGCTTGGCTTCTAACAACGCCAACCAGAACCGGTCGAGCACGCCCTGGGCCTGCTCCATGCTCAGCGTATTGAGTGAACCCGAGAACACAAACACCTCGACCCCAGCATCGGTGACGAGCATCTCCGGAAGCGATTCGTCTGCAACAAAATCCGCGCACTCGAAGATCGAACGATGCACCCCCGCCTCCATCGCCCGCGTCCGCGCATGGTCAGCCATCGCTTGCACGCCTTCGATACCTATATATGACTTTGGAAAACCAGCTTCGCCCCGCTCTTCGTGAAGCTGATACTTCTCGCACAGGTAAATCGCCAAATCCCCCTGCCCACACCCCAGATCGGCAACCACCCGATCCGAGAACCGTCCGAGTTCATCGAGCACCTCAAACCGCTTCTTCTGCGCATCTCGACTCATCCACAACTGAGCCTCGAACCCCGCACCAAGTTCCCGCGTCGCCTGCTCATAAGGCTCAAGATACGAACGATCCGCTGGAGCACAATTCGGTTTCTTCTTACCGTTAAACATTGGCAGTCGCCCTTCGGAGTACATCTTTTCTCCTCCCCCCGGGCTTGCGGGGAGGAGAACAAGAGACTCAACCCAGCCGAATCATCTCGGCGAACTCGGTAAACCGGGCATCGACATCGCCCTTCTCAATCCCACGCATCCGATCGAGCGAAAATGATTCGACATTGAAACTCGCAATGATTGTCCCATGCGCCAGCGCTTCGCGGACGGACTCGAACGATCCAAGATCATCCCCGCCTTTCGCGGAAAGCCTTCCCATCAACCCGCCTGCGAATGTATCGCCCGCCCCAGTGGGATCGACGACATGCTCAGTTGGATATGCCGGCAAGGCGCAGAGGCCATCCTTATGAACCAAGATACACCCATGCTCGCCCTTCTTGATGACCACAAACCTCGGCCCGAGTTCCAACAAATGCTTGCCCGCAGTCACCGGGTTGCGATGTCCGGTATACAACTCGGCTTCGTCGAAGTTCAACACCAACCCATCGACCTTGCCCAAGAGCTGCGTCAACTCAGGCTTGGCGATGTTGATCCACAAGTCCATCGTGTCCGCTACAGACAACTTTGCATCGGGAAACTGCTCCAACATCCCGAGCTGCACCATCGGGTGTGAGTTGGCGAGGAACACGACCTCCGAATCCCGATACGCCTCAGGTACCGGAGGCGGGGCTTCTTCCAGCACACCCAAATCGGTAAAGAGCGTATCGCGATGATCCATATCATCGTGATACTTCCCGCCCCACCGAAAAGTCTTGGACCCCTGGCGGACCTCAAGCCCGGCTGTATCAAGCCCGGCGAAGTCATTGAGCGAATCAATAAACGCCTGCGGAAAATCGTCCCCCACCGCCGCCACCAATCTGGCTTGGGTGTAGAACGAAGCCGCTGCTGCGAAGTAAACCGCCGACCCGCCGAGCAGATCTTCATGCCGATCGCCTGCGGGGGTTTCGATGGTGTCGATACCGATGGTGCCTGTGACTATTAAACTCATGGCGGATGATAGCGAGTTATCTTGGCGGGTGCCCTGCTTACGCGCAGCTTAAGCAGGTTCTTCCGATGACCAACCACTCCTGATCCCGCTTAAACCCGATGAAGACATCGGGCGTAAGCAGCGATGCTCAATTTCGTGTGTGATCGGGTGGAAGTCTTTGAATCGGTCAAAGACTTCATCTGGACTTGGAGTTGAATATGCTAAAAAGGAGCATTGGCATGATGATGAAACGCACAAACACGCACAAACACATAAGCTGAATCCAGTTCTATTTACAGCTATTGCACTCGGTGCAAGTGCCGCCACCTGTTTTGGTGGTGATGTTGAACCAGATCAAACCGAGATCACACCACCAACACGCCTATGCGAAGTGGGAGAGCCCGAACTGGTTATCACCCACCCAGAAAATCTTTGGCATTTACATGGATGGAACAATGAGGGCTTGTGGACATTTTCAGTGTACAACAATGCTGCTGTCGAACTATTGACCTGCCCTAACATAGGCAGTGGTACAGAATATGGGGGCAGGTCACCAGCACTACGCAGACTTTCGGCAAAACATGTTGAATTACACACTCGGAGCCCCTGACCAATCAAAGACACCCGCTCGATTGTACTCGGTATCGAGCGGCGATGCAATGGGTTCGCAATCCGCTCGGTGTGTACTGCTCGATTCGAGTCGACAGACTCGAATCAACGCCCCGAGTGCCCTCTAGGAGTGACCGGGTGCCATGCAGGAGCCGTCCTCGGCTCCTGCATGTTTTCAAACCCTCAAAGCCTGCACATGCTTCGCATGAACGGGGCACCCGGCCCGAATACCCCCGGATGCGATCCAGCAGCTCACCCTGCCCACGCACAAACGCCGCACTCGCCTCCCAATCCTCATCGTCGGGATCGGTCGTCAGCCTCAGCCCGTCGAGTTGCTCATCGAGTATCGCATCAATCGGGCTTCCATCTCCTCCCACACCCGATCCACTGGGGCGATGGTGCCGTACCACGCGACATACCTACCCTTGAACGCATCGAACAACTCATCCGCCTGAGGCATTGGCTAGGCGAAAACACTTGCTGTTGCGAAGAAAAGAATAGGGGGATCATTTCGGCACATGGCACCAGTATGCGCAAACGGGAGCAGAACAAGGTTGCATATGGGGATATCTTTTTTTTAAACTCTCAACCACCAAAATGAACCTCGCCAATCGTATTTCTGGGGTCATAAGCCCCGCATTTAGATTTTATTTTCCACTTGTCGCATCGCCTGTGGCGGCCTTGTGTAGGTTGCTGTTGATATTTTTTGGGTCTTGGATGAAACAGGTGTGTGATCGGTGCGAAGAAGGGTGTGGAGTTGACGGTTTGTTTTCGGCTCCATTGGGGAACGGTGCAACAGCGTGTTGCACGACCAAGTTCACATATTTTTCGATAACTTGTTTGATACAAAGCATGCCTAGACTGACATGTTGCGCGATCGGTGCGAACACGCGGCATGACATGAAAAGCGAGGAATGAAGATTGGGGAGAAAGGGCAAAGGAGGGAAATGCCCTTTGGATCGGCATCGTGATTTTTAGCCGAAACACCCCATCTTCACCCTCGCAAGCAGAGCGATGCAGACGAATGCCGGGTTGAGATGCCGGGTGGGTACGGAGGTGAGTACCGGGTAGGTACCAAGCAATGGCAGCGAAAATACGATGCGCTGGCATGTATTGAGAGCAGGCAACCAAACGCAGTGTCAGGGAGGATCGTCATCGTCCCCAACCGACCTGATGCTGTGCCCGATCGGGCTTCACCGCCTGATCGGGATTTCGGGAGGGTTCTGGCTTCTCTGAAGCCAAAGCCACTTGCCGGGCATGGGAAAGCGAGAGCCCATGCCCGGTTTTTTGTTTCTCAAAAAAGCAGCCGGATCAGATCGTCGCACAAAAAACCGACCGGCCAAAGTGACCGATCGGCGTGGATGCACCAACACATGATCAACACACGATCAACTGATGTACCTCACCGGTTATGGCCCAGGTGAGAAACCCTTGAGCGAAGGCACCCGAATACCGAGCCCCATCGCTGTCAAATCTTCGTTGTCGATATCAAAATCGCCGTCCATATCGAAGATTTCCTGTCCGGGAACGATTTTGGCCCCCGGTGCGGTCCTTGCCGCAATGGCTGCTGAGAGTTCGTACCAATCAATCTGTCCGTTACCATTGGGATCCCCAAGCCGGGCCTCTGGATAAATGGTCCAAGTCTGGTTGGCCGGTGCTCCATAGAGCTTCCGAGTTTCCCCCCCAGTGTAGACTGCTGTAACCACATCAACGGATTGTTGATCGGCGAGCCCAAAGTGCAGCGTGTATTCATCTTGCGCCTTATAGTTCACCCCTGCCCGGACTTCACGAAGCTGGGATTTTCCCCCTGCTTTGATATCAACGCAAGTTCCGATACCAAACTGGTTGGCATTGTTGCCCACAACATTAAACCGCACCCAGTTGTTGGTCTGCGCATCAATCGAGTGGTTGATGTAAATCTGAACCTTTGTATCGGTTCCCCCAACAAGCATGTCAAGATCATTATCACCATCAATATCACCAACGGCCACACAGAAGACATCGGACGCTTCATCGACACCGGCGCTCGGTGCCTCGTCAATCAAAGGCCAGGTACTCGAACCGCGATAAAGTCGATTCTCACCCATCATGTTGCAGACATACAGATCAAGCTCGGTATCATTGTCAAAGTCGGCAAAAACCGCCCCCCACCCGACACGATAGCTCCCAACCCCTGCAGGAATCGTCTCGTCGGTATAGGCGCTTACGCCATCGTGCATCAAGAGCTTATTGCCCGGAGGCGTATTGGTGACATAAAGGTCAAAGTATCCATCAAAATTGATATCCCCCACGGCAATACCCATGCAATCGACATAGGCAAAGGCATTGGCCTTTGCCGTAACCTCAGTAAAGGTGCCCCCGTCGTTGCGGTAGAGCCTGTTGTAAAGCACGCCCGCCGACCCTTTGTCGGTTCCAAGATAAATATCATCATCCCCATCGCGGTCATAGTCGAAGAAAGAACTCAACAGCGTTGGATCATCCTCGGCATCAATTCCCAGCTCTGCCGCTCTATCGGTAAAAGTACCGTCACCATTGTTATAGAAGAAGAAATTGCGTGTGGGATCACCATTGAACATGGTTCGGACTGAAGCATACAAATCCAAGTGACCATCGGCGTCAATATCGCCCCAACTCGAAGCAAAAGAGGGGGCTGTGACATCAATCCCGGCTGCGGGTGCGACATCCGTAAAGGTAAAGTTTCCATCGTTGCGATAAAGGCGTGTGGGCACAAGCCATCCATTGATGAGAATGTCGTTGTCACCATCGTTATCATAATCGGCTGCGCTGAGCCCCGAAACAGGCAAACCGTTGGCAATTCCAGATCCCGCTGAACGATCGGTGAAATTTCCAGCCCCATCGTTCTCATAAATGCCGACTGCCAAGTCAGTTGCGCCAGTGAGAACGATATCAAGATCACCATCACCATCGAGATCAACAAGCATCAGTCCCGATCCGAACTGTTGGTAGTTGGCGCCCATGTCATAGTCGACGCCTCGCGTAACTGCCTCATCTGTAAAACTCAGGGGGTTCGATGCCAATACCCCTGAATCCGCCCCTGCAAGAATTGTCAAGGTCACCATCGACACCGAAAAACAAGCTGAAAGCCTGCATGAATGAATAAACATCACGATTCTCTCCTCAGGAATACCTCAGTTATACGAGCATGAAAAAAGGTACAACCCAATCTCTCTCATCTCTCTCATCTCTCTCTCCGCAGGCCAAGCAAAGCACAAACCCAGTCCTGCGTGTGACGGCTCCAAGATACACGATTACCTCCCCTTTTTGAAGTTTTTTCTCAACAAATTCGATGGATACCGTGCTCCGTCGCCGCAATTCTCCTTCCCTACACCAAGCTTTATGAGTGCCCTGAAACAGTTTGCACACTTAAAAAGCCCAATGAATGATTCCTATCGGTCCTTTTTCCCTCCTCTCCCTCCAAGCACCCCCTGGGGTTTGAATGTGTGGTATTCTTATTTCGCTGTGCAGAAACATGAAATTGCCCATCTCACGGTCATCAGCTGGCCAAGCGACTTTGATGAAAACGATTGTATCGAGACCCTTGTCGGATCGGCTGCAATGGACCCTTACCAAGCCAAGCTTGCATCTCGAAGGAATCTCCCCGGCATCATGTGCACCATCGACGCACTCCTCCGCGACAACATCCTCGGTGAGATGCACAAAGCTGGGGTCTTATGTATCGCCCCGACCCAAAGCGAAATCAGAAACTACCCGCAACCGGCGTTTGCCATGGGCGTTGATCAGTTCCCCGATGTCCATCCGCCGAGCTTTGTCGTCGAGACCACCGATGGGAACCACTGGACCTTCCGCGCCGATCAGGTCAAGCTCGCCGTCGCAGGACATATCAAAACCACCACCACGCAAATTAAATCGACAAGATCATCCTATCGCAAAATGAACACCTTCGGCAGCGCGGTCGGCAACGCCATGCGACAATCTGATGTCCATATCTCCCGAGGCACCAAGGTGACCAACTTGCTCGACCTACACATTCAGACCGACGCCGGACTCAAGCTCGTTCGGCTCGTGGGCCCGCGCACTCGCATCGGAATCGTCGGCGATGGTGATCGTCCATCACTGCTCGAGAATGCACGCTCCGCCGAGATGATTCAGATCCTCATGCCCGATACCCAGATCGACACCGAGTTCCACGACTTTGACCCGCCGAGCATCGTGCGTAGACAAGTACGCAAAGCAGGTGGCCCCAGCGGCTCATTGACCATGGACTCATGGGCGTTCTACTCGCCTTGGGTTGGGCTCATCAAGCAGGCCATGTATGGGTGGTAAACACAACCAACCCGCCCAGTCTGATTGGCTCACCCGCACACCCAAGTGGATGCTCTTGAGCGGGTTCTGGACAATGCAGGGGATCGTGCTCTACTTCGCCCAAGCCTTCCTCTACACATCTCAAAGTACACTCGATACCAGTGAGAACCAAACCCAAGGATTGATCCCTGATGGATTCTTCGGGACTTGGCCAACATTCGAAAGCTACTTTGACCTCCTGACCAATGCCGAGTTTGCCCTCTTCATGCTCGGCACCATCGCTACCCTGACCATCGCCCAGATGGTCTTCTTGCTCCCGGTTCGTCGGCCTAGACTCACCGGCGAACACGGACGATCCATCAAATGCAGCCTCTATACCGCCGGTGCTGTGATTGGGGTGCTGCTCTTGGCGAGCATCATGGGGATCGCGGGATTCCTCAATGATGTCCATGACATCGACCTCACGGCATACATCGACTTTCCCGGCGACCCCTACACCATCTTCGGCGGGATCATTCTCTTTGGATGGCTCATCGCGACGCCGATCTTGCTGCGATTCACCAAACCCGGACGCAAGGAAGATGTCCTCGCTCGGATCAGCAAGAAACTTTTCATCGGCACCATCGTTGAGATCGCGTTATTGATCCCCCTCGATGTGATGGTTCGCCGAAAGACGAGTTGTTATTGCTGGGCAGGAACCTATTGGGCCCTGACCGTCTGCGGATTCATCGGCATCTTCGCCCTTGGCCCGGCGGTGTTCCTCCCGATCTTGGCCAAACGACGCAAAACCTGGTACAGCGGGCATTGCGGCGTGTGCACCTACGACATGAGCGGGACACCTGATGCCTTGCGCTGCCCAGAATGTGGGACGGGGTGGAAAGCTGATCCATCCGCACCGGCCAGTAACGCGATTGACGGCCAATAGACCAATTTTGCACCCCATCCCCCCGTTTTCCAGTAAAATCAGGAGCAAAGCCACGACACTGAAATCGGCCGCGGGTCGTTCCCAACCAACAGAGCACAGCGAGGTCGGCCGGCCCCCATCGAACCGGAGAGAGGAACCATGGAAACATTCATCCAACAAATCATCGATAAAGAAGAGATCATCATCCTGATCATCATCTTCACCGCAATCACCATCATGTCAATCGTCAAAGCACTCACCCGCATGATCACTCGACTCGCCAGCGAACGCACACGGCGCGAAATCGCAGCCTACATCGCTGAGGGTTCAATGACCCCAGAACAAGGCGAAAAACTCCTCGCATCTGGAAAACAAAACAACGGCAGCTGCGGGTGCGGTTGATCGCATACACAAACACACTGGCCACGCATACCTACAGGTGAGGAACCGATCCATGCAGAATGATGTCATTCAAACCATCATCGAAAACGAAGATTCGTTCATTCCGTTCATCATCTTTGGGGCGGCGGGATCGTCGCCGTCGTCGCGATTATCTTTACCATGATGAAAAATATCGCCGTCAATCGGGAACGGGAAATCTCCCGTCGTGAGATCGCCGCGTACATCGCGGAAGGTTCGATGACTCCCGAAGATGGCGCCAAACTCCTAAAGGCATCACCCGGTCAAAAAGCATGAGCTCTATTCTCACGACCGGCAAGTTAATACCAGCACCCGCAACGCCTCGGACACTGACCATGCCTGAGCCATGCACCCCTGAGGCTTGTGCTGCCCATCGGTCGGCTCGGCATCGTAAATCTCGAACAACTGACCCGCTGCATCTGATTCCATCTTCGCCACCAACCCGAGCATGATCGCTTGGGCGTGCTTGCGTGATGCTTCGTCAAAACCATTCACCCGAAGCATCGCTTCGCAGTAGGGCCCAAACAGCCAAGGCCAGACGGTGCCATTGTGATACGCACGGTCTCGATCGGTCATCGAGCCGGTGTAGTGCGGGCAGTAGTTGGGATTCGCCGAATCAAGCGTCCGCAGCCCCACCGGCGTGAGCAGGGCACCCGTCACCGCATCGAACGATCGACGGCCAATCGGCTCGGGCAGGTTAACCATCGGCAAACTCAGCGCGAAGAGCTGATTGGGACGCAGTTCGTCCGAGCTGATCCATCGCGAGTGGCGCACGCCCGGTTCGCGGGTGATGCAATCGACCAATCCGCCCGATGGGCCTTGGGCCATGCGGGTGATGATCGACTCGCGGGCGTGCTCGGCTCGTTTTCCAAGCTCATCGCGCCCGGTATCCATCCGGATTCGTGCTTCGAGGGCGTTGATCCACAGCGCGTTGATCTCGATGGCCTTGCCATGCCTGGGCGTGAAGGCGACGCCGTTGCGCAGTGCATCCATCCAGGTGAGTTGAGTAGTGGCATCGCCCGCAGCGATCAACCCGTCGTCTTCATCAAGTCCGATGTGGTTGATGGTGCCTGCGATATACGCGTCGATGATCGCATCGCACGCGTCGATCAGTCCTTGATCGAGTGGCTTGCCCGCTGCCTGCGACCATTGACCGCACGCATGGACAAACCAGAGTGACGCATCGACGGTATTGTAATGCGAACTCCCACCCGCATCATCGAAGCGATTGGGGATCAGCCCGTGCTCGATCGCCCCAGCGAAGGTGTGCAAGGTCTGATGGGCCTCGTCGAATCGCCCGGTGGTAAGCATCAATCCGGGCAGGGCGATCATCGTGTCGCGTCCCCAATCCGAGAACCACGGATATCCCGCGAGGATCGAAACCGAATCACCCGCGTCGGTTGCTCGCTTGACGATGAAATCATCCGAAGCCTGGGCGAGTCTGGCGATCGCATCGCGGAGGATTGGGTCGGTCGGATTGGCTGCCAAAGCGAGGGCGTGGTCGATCGCGGATCGGATACGGGTGTGCTTGACGGTCGAACGGGCGTTCCAATCAACCGATCCAGATTTTCCCACCACTTCGATGCTCAGCATCTTGGTCAATCTACTGGCGATCTTGGCACTGAACACGCCGGGGTTGTAGAGGTCTTCGGTGTCGTCCTGCCCGCGATCAGTCTCGTGGCAATAACGCAGGTTTCGCCAGACGCTTGGCGAATCATGCCAATCGAGCCCGATCCCTGCCAACGAGAGCGTCGTATCGAATCCCTCGCGCGAAACCTCGGCTCCCGAACCCGTTGATTCGATCGAGAAGGTGTCGATCGACAACGAGCCCGGATGGTTCAACTCGTGAAAATCTCGCATCGACACCAGCGGGCGAATCTCGATGGTGATGTCATCATCGGTGGTGATCCCGGATTCAATCGCATACTCCACCCGGCACCCGCCCTGCTGGTCCGCAATCGTCAGGATCTTGCGGATCTGGACGCGCCCGATCTGGGTCGGAATCGAATAGACCCACTGGCATGAATCCGTCCCTTTGATGAACTCGGTGAGGTATGGGTTTTCGATCAGCGGGTCTTGGTCAGCGAACTGGAACCCGGTGAGCCGAACATCGAGATCGCACCCGCATGGGCCGCCGCCGGGGATATGAATACATTCATCAAGGGTATTCAAAAGCATCACCCGGCAGACCGGAGGCTGCTGCGACACACACAAAAGCCCGTGATACCGACGCATCCCCACGCCTGCGATCGAACCCATCGCAAACCCGCCAAGCCCATCGGGGATGACCCACTCGCTTTCAAAGCCCAATCCGGCGGAGTCGGTGGGCTTGCCTGAACGGAAGCTGGCAGAGCAGATCGGGAGCGTATCGGACGAGTTCTCAGAGATTTTTGTCGTCATTGTATAAAGAGGATAGCCAGATCAACCCGCCCAGTAGACAGAGCACCATCAGCATGGGATACTCTCCCATGGAGACCACCCCAAAATCGACATCCTGCGATCATTCATCCGTTGCCGAGTCCAAAATCGTCATGGAAGGGATCACCTTCGATGATGTGCTCTTGATCCCCCAGGCATCCAATGTCATGCCCGCGACCGCAAGCACCTCGACGCGCCTGACCAAGGACATCACCCTCAATATCCCGATGGTCTCGGCCCCGATGGATACCGTCACCGAATCCGAACTCGCTATCGGGCTCGCTCAAGAGGGCGGGATCGGGATCATCCACAAAAACCTCTCCATCGAAGCCCAGGCCCGCGAGGTCATCAAGGTCAAACGCAGCGCCAATGGCGTCATCACCGACCCGATCACCCTGGGCCCAAATGACACCGTCGAACGGGCGATCGACCTGATGCTCGAGCACAATGTCTCCGGGTTCCCCATCACCGACGACGGCTCATCCGATCTGCGATCCAAAGGCCAACTCGTCGGCATCCTCACAAGGCGCGATCTCAAGTTTGCCCACAAGATGAGCACCCCGATCCGCGAGATCATGACCAGCGAACAACTCGTCACCGCCCCCGCAGGCACCACCCTTGCCCAGGCCGAGGGGATCTTGAACCAACTCAAGGTCGAAAAACTCTTGCTCGAAGACGGCGCGGGGAATCTTGCCGGGCTGATTACCATGCGCGATATCGAACGCCAGTCCCAGTTCCCCAACGCCTGCGTCGATGGGCGTGGTCGATTGCGTGTCGGAGCAGCCGTCGGCCCGAATCAGATGGATCGCGTCGAGGCGTTGATCCAAGCTGAAGTCGATATGATCGTGGTCGATACCGCTCATGGGCATTCCGGAGCCGTCATTGATGCGGTGAAGGAAATCAAAGCCAAGTACGACATCGGGGTCATCGCGGGCAACATCGCCACCGCCCAGGCAGCGATCGCACTCGCACAAGCCGGGGCCGATGCGATCAAGGTCGGGATTGGGCCCGGGTCGATCTGCACCACCCGCGTGGTGACGGGCGTGGGGATGCCTCAGGTGACCGCCATCATGAACGCCGTCGAAGGCCTATCCAGTATCGGCTCGGACATCACCATCATCGCTGACGGCGGGATCCGACTCTCCGGCGACATCGCCAAAGCCATCGCTGCCGGTGCCCATTGTGTGATGATGGGGTCATTGTTCGCTGGGCTTGATGAATCGCCGGGCGAGCTGGTGATCTCAGGCGGTCGGCGGTTCAAGAGCTACCGAGGGATGGGCTCGGAAGGCGCGATGAACGCCGGCTCAGCGGACCGGTATCGCCAGGCGGACAAGTTGGGATCGCTGACGAAGCAGCCTCAGAAGTTTGTCCCCGAAGGAGTCGAAGGCTTGGTCGCCTATCGCGGATCACTCGCCGAGTTCACCTATCAACTTGTAGGCGGGTTGCGATCGGCGATGGGGTACTGCGGGTGCCCAACGATCGAAGATTTCCGCACCAATGCCCAGTTTGTGCGGGTTTCGGGGGCAACAGTGGTCGAAAACCACCCCCACGACATCAAAATCACCAAAGAATCGCCCAACTACACGATGGATCAGATTTGACCTTCTGGTAGAACGGGCTTCCAGCCCGTTTCTTGATTTCTCCCGTAAGGGGATAGATTCAGAAGAAACGGGCTGGAAGCCCGTTCTACCAAGATCACCAAAACACCAGCCTGCAAAATCAATTGGCCGATGAACCCAATACGGTGTAGGGCCGTATACTACCCACCGATTCAACTGATTCAGTCATATCCCCTTTGGAGCTACAGATGAGCATTTTACAATCACGAAACCCCGCGATGAGCGTCTTGCAGACCGAGCAGGCGTTCGGAACCGAAAAAGCGAGCGTCATGACCATCGGAGGCACCGTCACCGCGACGAGCATCCTGCTCTCGATCGTGGCCGTCGTGGGGATTCTGGTCTGGCAAAGCCTCAATACAACTTGGGCTGCGGGGAATGGGATTCCCGGATGGACGATGCCTGTGATGATCGGCGCCCTGATCGGCGGAATCGTCGTCTCGCTCGTCATCTACCGCAAACCGACCCTCGCACCGATCATCGCCCCGGTTCATGCAGCCCTTGAGGGGGCGTTCGTCGGCGTGGCGACCTTCTACATCCCAATGCAGTTCGTCCCGATCGAACCGAGTGCCACAACCAACCCAACTGTAATGCTCGCCATCCAGGCAGCAATCGCAACCTTCGGCGTGACGGGCGCGATGCTCATGGGATATGCAACTGGTATTCTGCGTGTCGGGCCAAAGTTCCAGAAGATCATGATGACCGCATTGATGGGCTTGGTGTTCTATGTCATTGCCATGTTCATCTTGGGTATGTTTGGCGTACAGGTCTGGAATGGGTTTGCTGACGCTGGGCCGATGGGCATCGGGTTCAGCCTGCTGATCATCGGGCTCGCGAGCATGTTCCTGATCCTCGATTTCCAGTACATCGAAGAGGGTGTCAGTGCAGGTGCTCCCAAGTACATGGAATGGGTCGGGGCATGGGGTTTGATGATTACGCTCGTCTGGCTCTACATCGAGATTCTGCGATTGCTGGCGAAGATGCGATCGAACGATTGATCGACTGTTCACTCAAGTAGCAAAGCCCGGAGCATGACGCTTCGGGCTTTTTTCTTTGCCCAGTAGAACGGGCTTCCAGCCCGTTTCTTCAAAGGTGAACTATTGGAATAAAAAACGGGCTGGAAGCCCGTTCTACTAGGAGTTAGACATTGAACAAGAAGTTGCACACATCCGCATCGTGCATGGTGTAGCCCTTGCCTTCGATGCGCATCTTGCCCGCTTCCTTGATCGCCTTCTCGCTCTTGTATTCGACCAGATCATCGACCGAGTAGCACTCGACACGGATGAAGCCTTTCTCGAAATCGGTATGGATCACGCCGGCTGCTTGGGGGGCTTTGCATCCAATTGGAATGGTCCAGGCACGGATTTCTTTTTCGCCTGCGGTGTAGTAGGACTGGTAACCCAGGAGCTGATACGCTGCCCGAGCGAGCTTGCCTAGAGCCGGTTCGTCCATGCCCATATCGGCGAGCATTTCGAGCTTATCCTCGTCGTCAAGTTCAGCAAGTTCGGATTCGATCCGGGCACACACCGGCACCATCACGGCCCCGACTGATTCAGCATGCTCACGGACTTGCTGAGCCAATGCGCCTTCCCCGTTGGGATCATCGTCAGCAACATTGGCGATGTACAAGATCGGCTTGAGCGTCAAAAGTCCAAGCATATCGAGGGCTTTGATGAGATCGGGATCAGATAGTTCGAGCGATCGCGCCGGCTTCTGGGCTTCGAGGATCGGTTCGAGCAATTCGATGACCTTCATACGGGCAACCGCATCACGGTCGCCGCCTTTGGCGTTACGCTTGGCTTTGGATGCTGCGTTCTCGATCTTCTGGATATCCGCAAGGATCAGTTCGAGCTCAATGGTTTCGATATCACGAAGTGGATCGACCGATCCATCAACATGGGTAATGTCCTCGCCTCCGGGCGCTTTTTCGAAGCATCGGACAACCTGAATGATCGCGTCGACATCCTTGATATGCCCGAGAAAGGCATTGCCCTTGCCCTCGCCGGCCGATGCCCCACGGACAAGCCCAGCAATATCAACCAACTCGAGCGCTGCAGGAACGACTTTTTGGGTCTGGATATGTTCCTCGATAATCCCAAGGCGTGGATCGGGGATGGGGACAACGCCAACATTCGGGTCGATGGTAGCAAATGGGTAATTGGCAGCCAAAGCACCCGCATTGGTCAGCGCATTGAAGAGGGTTGATTTGCCGACATTGGGAAGCCCAACAATTCCTGCTTTCATCATGTATTCTCCGTCCCGATCATACTGCCAAGCGCAGATTTGATGATAGGCGATTGCTCTGTGGAGATTGAGTCGTGAATGTGAAGAGCCCACCAAGTGTTTTCGTCCTTTTTGGTCAGAATTGAACGGCGAAAGGTTCGATAACGAAAAACGGACATTTTTCGTTCAATTCTCGATTCCACCCCATCCAAAGCAGCAATGAGACTTAAGCAATCCCAGAAAATGCTCGAAAACAAGCATGGGGAAAAGGAACTGTCCAGACCTCTCAAGCCCACACAAATCCACGATATCCGTTGGGTGCCTTGTTGAAAGAGGAATGAAAATGACTACCCAGCCCATCAATTTATGCGAGACAGACTTTGCCCAAGTGCTTGAGCAAATCAGCAGTGCAGTACTGATTACGGATATCCACGGAACCATCGTGTATATCAATGAGTCTTTCTCGGCCACAACCGGGTACAGCCTTGACGAAATTCGAGGCAAAACGCCTTCGATTCTTCAGAGCAAGAAAACCAATCGAGCCGTGTATCAAGATCTCTGGAGCACCATCCGTTCGGGACACACTTGGAGCGGGCGAATACTCAATAAACGAAAACAAACGCTTCCTCTGCGAATTGCAGGCGAAAACCCGCATGAGGAAAAAGATGAATACTGGGCACAACTCACAGTCACACCGATCCACAATCAAGATGGCGAGGTTTATCTCTATGCAGCAATCCATCAGGATATTTCTTCGCAGATGGAAGTCGAACGGATTCTTAACTTCGATCGCGTCGGTGCCCAAGTCCGCGCCCAGATTGCAGGCATTCTCCAAAACGACATTCCATTGAAAGAAAAGCTCAGCAAAGCACTCGAAGTCCTATCCTCGCTTGAAGAGCTCAACATTGAAAACAAGTGTGGCATTTTCATCGCCAACGAGGATCGTACACATCTCAATATGTTCATCACACACGGCGAGTTCTCCCAAGAGTTTCTTCAACGAGAACAATCCGTTCCATTTGGCACCTGTCTCTGCGGACGAGCGGTTGTCTCGGGGAAAACTCTTATCTCTGATGATTGCTTCTGTGATGAACGCCATGAAACCAAATTCGTCGGCATGACCCCACACGGACACTACATCATCCCTCTGCGCACCCGCGATACCGTGATGGGTGTGGTGTTCCTCTATACACAGGTCTACCCAAGCAGAAATCCAACACGCATCAATCTTCTTGAAAATATCGGACACCTGATCGCACAAGCAATTCAGAACGATTGCATCGAACAACAACTCATCGAGGCATCCAATGCCGCCAAGGCATCGTCGATCGCCAAGAGTGAGTTTCTTGCCAATATGAGCCACGAAATTCGCACTCCACTCAATGGTATCCTCGGATTCACTGACATGCTCTTGCGCGATGACAAGCGAACGACAGAATCCGATCGCCAAGAATGGCTCGGTGTGATCCAGTCGAACGGGCAACACTTGCTTCAACTCATTAACAACATCTTAGATATCTCGAAAGTCGAATCCGGTGAAATCGATCTTGAAATGACCCCTTGTGATCCCGTAGCCATGCTTGCAGAACTCGCATCGGTAATGCGCATTCATGCTGCGGATAAAATGATTCAGCTCCATGTCGAAAGTGTTGAACCGCTTCCCCGAACAATACTGGTCGATCCGACACGATTCCGGCAGGTCCTTACCAATCTCGTTGGAAATGCTATCAAGTTCACCGAAGTGGGATCGGTCACGATGCGCACCCGTTTGCATCACGACGACAATGAAGAGGTTTCACTCATCATCGAGATCATTGACACCGGGATGGGAATCCCCGATGAAAAACTCGAAACAATCTTCGAGCCGTTTTCGCAAGCCGACAGTTCGATCACACGAAACTTTGGAGGCACCGGGCTCGGACTGACCATCAGCCGAAACCTGATGGAGGCAATGGGCGGGTCGCTTTGTGTATCAAGCACCGTTGGAGTTGGATCAACCTTTGCACTCACGCTTCCAATTGGTAAGGCCAGTGAAATTGAGTATCGCGAAGAATACCAAAGCGAATCAATCCGTGCATCACATATCATCAAGACCAAAGAATCCGTCCCAAATCGGCTCGATGGGCATGTCCTGCTTGTTGACGATGGGCAGACCAATCGCCAACTCATCGGGCTGATCCTCAGACGCGCCGGTGCTCAGGTCACAACGGCAAACGACGGACAAGAAGGGTTTGACCTGGCAATCGAAACAAAGTTCGATCTCATCTTGATGGATATGCAGATGCCGATCATGGATGGATACACCGCATCGGCCAAACTCCGCAAACAGGGCATCACCACGCCGATCATTGCCTTGACCGCCAGTGCCATGACGCGGGATCGAGAGCGATGCCTCAACGCAGGGTGCAACGATTATCTCACCAAACCCGTCGATACCGAAGAACTCATTGAACGCGTTGAAAGCTGGATGAAAAAAATAGATGCCCAAACTCTTGGCGAAGAAGCCCTAACAGATTCCCAAAGCACGGATATAGGTCTCTCGCCTCTGCTCTCCACGCTGCCAATGGATGATGCGGAAATCCGCGAGATCGTCCTGAGCTACACCCAGGCACTCCCCGAACAACTCGATCAGATTGAACAAGCGATTGCCCACAAGGAGAATGAGCAGCTCGCCGAGATGGTGCACAAACTCATCGGCTCAGGAGGTATGGTCGGACTCGACCAAATTACCCAAGCGGCAATCGAACTCGAAGAAACCCTCGCGCAACAAAGCATCGAAGAAATGAATAAGGCACTCAATCAGCTGCGCCAGGTGGCCATGCGCATCGAGCGAGGCATCGAGCAGCTCCCGCCAATCCAAACCTAACACCCGCGGGGAGATTGCCCCAACACCCGCCCCACCCATATAGTGCTCAATCGCACCCGTAGCTCAGCTGGATAGAGCAATGGTTTCCTAAACCATAGGTCGGAGGTTCGAGCCCTCTCGGGTGCGCTTTGCGCCAACAGAACCCATCCAATTCACCAGATGCCAAGCCCACCAACCGCGGGCATCTGCTCACCGAACAACCCAATGCCCGGTCCGCCGGGCTCGATGGATGCTCGACACGCCAATGCTTGGAAATCATCAATGCTGAAGACCAGACCATCGCCCATGCGGTGCGGGATCAAATCGATCAGATCGCGACCTTCACCGATCTGGTCATCCACGCGCTTCTCAACAATGGCCGACTGATCTACCTCGGCGCAGGAACGAGCGGACGACTGGGCGTACTTGATGCTGCCGAATGCCCACCCACTTTTCAGACAGATCCAGAAACCGTCATCGGGATCATCGCAGGCGGAGATCGCTCGCTTCGACAATCTTCCGAATCCAAAGAAGACATCGCCGATGGAGCCCACAATGAACTCGATGCCCTCAAGCTCAACGAGTTCGATGTGGTCCTCGGCATCGCAGCAGGCGGGACCACCCCGTATGTGCTCGGTGGAATCGAATACACCAAGTCTAAAAACGCCAAGACCGGATTGCTCACCTGCACGCCGATGCCTGCACCCAAATGGTGCGATGTGCTCATCGCAATTGAAACCGGTCCCGAAGTGCTCACCGGATCGACACGCATGAAAGCGGGCACCGCGACCAAAATGGTCCTCAACATGATTTCAACCACTGCCATGATCGGAATCGGCAAGACCTATTCCAACATGATGGTCGATCTGCGGGCCACCAACGACAAGCTCAGAGATCGCGCAGCAAGAATCATCGCACACATCACCCGCGTCGATCGAGATGAAGCTTTCGTGCTTCTCGAACAAGCCAATAACTTGGTCAAGCCTGCGATCGTGATGCACATGCAAGGCGTGGACTTTGATCAGGCCTGCCGAATGCTCGATAGGGTCGACGGGCATCTCGGACAGATCATCGGGAACCAGACATGAAAAGCCACCCGAAAAACAATCCAAAAAACACAATCAAAGACAAAGGCATGGCCCAACTCATCGGATCGAGCCTGATGCTTGGGTTTCGAGGCTCATCGCTCAATCATCCAGACACACGCGAAGATATCGCCGAGCTCAAATCGGCCTGTGTGCGAGGCGTGATCCTGTTCGATCATGACATCGCAGCCAATGGGCCGCGCAATATCCACTCCCCCAAGCAACTTGCCAAACTCATCGAGGATCTCCGCAACGAACTCGGAGCCGAGCTGGTGATTGGCATCGACCAAGAGGGCGGGCAAGTCGCCCGGCTCGATGCCCACAATGGGTTCCTCCCAAGCATGTCGGCGGATGAGTTTTCGGATCTCGTCGAGATGGATCAGGTTCAATACGCCGACCGGCAGGCTCGGCAGCTGAGCAAACTTGGGATTGATCTCAACTTTGCACCCTGTGTCGATTTGGCGATTGAGCCGGGCTCACTGATTATTGCAGACAAGGGACGGGCATATGGATCGACAGTTGAAGAGGCCGCTCATTGTGCGCAAATTGTTATCGATGCGCACCGGCGGGCCAAGGTTCGGTGCTGCATCAAGCATTACCCCGGGCATGGATCATCGCTGATGGATTCGCACTTGGGTGTCTGCGACATCACCAAGACGCATACACACGATGAAATCGACATCTTCACGCAACTAATTGATCGGTATACCGATTCGATCGCGGTGATGAGCGGGCATCTGATGCACACCGGGATCGATGAGGCCTTTCCTGCATCGCTCTCGAAAAAACACACAACCGATCAACTCCGCGATGGGATTGGCTTTGATGGCGTCATCATCACCGACTCGCTCGATATGCGCGCCATCCGCGATCAATTCGGCGAGGGTGATTCGGCAGCACTGGCACTCAACGCCGGAGCCGACCTGATCCTCGATGGGCTCAATGCACCGGGATATCGTGAGCCGGGCGCTCCGCATCGGCTCGCCCTGGCGATCGCCCAAGGCGTCGAACACACCCGACTTGAACAAGCCCGTGATCGGCTTGATCGGTTCTTTGCCCGCTGATCTCCGATAATTAGGCCCCTTGTGGACAAAGCCTCGGACAATCGACGAATATACCGGTCAAACCGGCAGAATACTGGCAGAGGTGCTTGGACTGTGGTTGTCTAGAAGTATGAATGGACAACCAAAGAGCATGATCGGTATCCTGGCAACGGGTCTTCTCCTTGTCCTGATTTCTGGATGTGGCACGGGTCAGTATGGTGCTGCGGGTGATTGGCAATGGACACCTCCAGCAAGGCTCGCAGCAGGCAATGCAGGCTCGAGTGGCGCGGTAATTGTCTCGCCTGTGCAGGCCGACGCCCAATATTTTACCTACGCGCCCCGATCAGCACCCGAATACAATCGGCGTGACAACGCGCTCAATATCCGGACCACCGATCCCACCGCCGGGTGGATGGGTTGGCCCGCGCAGCGGCGTCCCTCGCTCGACCACTACCGCACTTTCTATGCAAGTCCCAACGCAAACCGATACAACTACCCGAGCGTTCCCTCAGAAGGTGTCTACGACCACAATCGGCGTTCGCGATACCGCAGCCATCGTCAGTATTGAGTATTGTCAGCGAAGCGTTCAAAAAGGGGAGGCCGACCCGTTTTCAACGGATCGGCCTCACACCAACACCAACATGCATCGTTGCTGTTTGCTTGATGGTTACTTCGTCATCGATTTAGTCGTAGATTGCCGAGGTTGGGGGCAGCTCGACTGCACGAAGTTGAAGTGTGGTTTCAATGCGGAAGTTTGAGCCGCTGTAGCGTCGTTCGGCATGGAAAATATCGAGCGTGTGGGTCTTGCCATCCTGAAGCCAATCGAGTCGGTCAAGGTCAAGAAACTGCTCGCGTTTGGGATGCAATCCACCAAGATCGACCACCAATCGTCCGTCAATGAACACCCAAACATCATCATCGCCCGTGAATTTGAAGACCTGCCCAGTGCCGCGGTGGTATGTGAACTGGGTATTGATCTCAGTGGTGAAGTGATAGTTTCGGTCGCTTCGGAAATTGCCATAGAGATCATCGTTGATCGGGAAGAATCCGTGCAATCCATGCACTTGATCGGTGGCACTATCAAAGACATAGCGGTCAGTTCCTTCGACGCGTGTGAGCGTAAGCTGAATGCTTTTCGAAAGATTGACCCCAGGCACATCACGGTACCACTGATCAAATCGCTCGATCGATGTAAATCCGTTCCTAGAACTTCCTGCAACAAGTACCCCGGCACGGTCACCTCGGTCTGGGTCATACATTGCGGGGTTAATGTTACGCCCTTGGCTATCTTTGAACTCGGATTGTATTTTCATACCTCGGAGATCACCAGAGGAGACAGGCTTTCTATCCTCACCGAGGTATTCGGCCACAAGCCCAACCGTTGTCGTACCACTAAATGATTCGAAGTCGGGATGCCCTCCATCCCATCTTTTTGGTTTGAAGTCACGGATAATACACCCGAGTTCAAGGGTATCGGGGAGATTATCTTCCTGCTCTTCCATCCCTTCTTCCATAGAAGAGCTCATACCTGCATGGGCAGCCGGAATGAACGCAATACTCCCAGCCATCACCATGAGCGCACCTACGCAGGTGATTTGTTTAAGATGACGATTTACATGAGTTTGACGATCCATTGTGAACTCCCGCAGCGTTTTGCTGCTCTCCCCCATTGCATAAACGCTTATTGATCTCCCGCGACACTCGCAGGAGATTGACCGGACGCAGAAGCCACCGCGGTACCGATCGAAAAAACCATTGAAAGCCCTGACGCTGCAATGGCCGCAATCAGGAGGATTTGCATCAAACGGTTGGTATTGTTCGATTCATCGGACTCGTGGATGTGTGTGTCAGCGGCGGTCATTGCCCACTCCCGGGTTGCATATTGGTTGCCCGCTTCGCCCAACGAGGACGATTTGAGCATGTCTCCGACTTGAACATCCATTTCACCTGCCTTGATGCCAGCATCCAAGGCGAGAATTGCGCGATCCTCTGCATGTTGTGACGATTGGGCAAAAACTCTGTTCTGGAGGAAGGAAGCGCCAAGTTGTTGCAGTTGATTGATTTGCAAGCCTGAACGGTCCCCGTGTCGATGCATTGCCGTATACACCCAGGCTGCATGGTCCGAAAACCCATTCTGGCTGTGGTACACTCGTCTGGGGCTTGAACTGCTCAGGAGGCCGGCAGCCATGGATGTTTTTGTCATTGAGGGTGGACGCAAACTCGCAGGCACCCTGCGGATCAACGGGTCAAAGAACGCGGCCCTGCCGTTGCTGGCAGCCTCGCTGCTCACCGATGAACCGGTGACCCTGCGCGATGTACCTGATTTGTCCGACATCCGCAATATGGAGCGTTTATTGGGTGAGTTGGGCGTAGAAATTGAATCTCACAATGAGGAAGAAAATGCCCTCTCGACGACCCGACTTCGAGTCGTCGATCAATCTGAGTTCCACGCCCGATACGACATTGTGCGCACCATGCGGGCGAGTATCTGCGTACTCGGACCGATCTTGGCCAAGCGTGGGCAAGTCCGGGTCTCGATGCCAGGAGGATGTGCAATCGGACAACGCCCCGTCGATCTGCACCTGCGCGGACTCGAAGCCTTGGGCGCGATCATCACCCTCGAAGGTGGCGATATCGTTGCCAAGAGCCCACACTCCGGCCGACTCATCGGGGATACTGTATTTTTAGGTGGCCCCTTCGGTTCGACAGTACTCGGTACCGCCAATGTGATGTCCGCTGCGACCCTTGCCCAAGGCACCACCATCATTGAATGTGCAGCCTGTGAACCCGAAATCGTTGACCTGGCCAATATGCTCATCGCAATGGGGGCCCAAATCACTGGCGCTGGATCCCCCAGAATCATCATCGAAGGCGTCGAAACACTCGGCGGTGTTGATCATGTTGTGATCCCTGATCGCATCGAGGCGGGAACCTTCATGTGTGCTGCTGCAATCACCAACTCAACCCTCACCCTAACCAACTGCCCGCTCGACGCAATGATGTCGGCAACCGATCGGCTCGAAGCCATCGGTGTGCATGTTGATCCGACCAATCAAAGATCCACCCTCGACCCGCTTCGGCAAACTTGCACCATTTCGACATCAGGAAAACTCAAACCCGTACAGATCACGACCCAGCCTCACCCAGGTTTCCCGACAGACCTCCAGGCACAGTTCATGGCTTTGTTGTGTCTGGCTGACGGCAACTCGGTAGTGACAGAAAAGATTTTTCCCGAGCGTTTCCTGCATGTTGCCGAGTTGACCCGAATGGGCAGCTCGATTCACAAGCATGGCACCACTGCGGTAATCTCAGGAGTCAAACAACTCACCGGAGCACCAGTGATGGCCAGTGACCTGCGGGCTTCGGCGGGATTGGTCCTCGCTGCACTGGCTTCGCAGGGGACAACCGTGATCAACCGTGTCTACCATATCGACCGTGGATACGAACGGCTCGAAGATCGGTTGGCGTCGGTGGGCGCTTCGATTCGGCGGATGAATGAAAAAGAAACCACCCCAATTGGATTCATGACGGAGTAGTCCCCGCCTCCTTAACACAGACTTCGCGTTTGGATTTGGAGTTCTGTCATTCGTCTTCCTCATTGAACCCGCGTTTGACCAGTGAAGCCAGGTGGTCCAAAGCAACTTCGGCATCTTCACCGATACAGATGACTTCAATTTCGGTGCCTTGGGTCGCAGCGAGCATCATCAGTTCCATCACGGATTTGCCATCGGCATCATCTTCGTCGCTACGAACGCGAACATCGGAAACGAAATTGCCCGCTGCTTGGGCAAAGTCCATTGCAGGGCGCGCGTGGAGTCCCTGTCGATTGGTAATCTTGAGTTTGGATGAACAGGTTTTGCTCAAGCCGACGCCCCGGTCTGCGGATGTAATTTCAGAGAAAAAAGAAATATGATCACTCATCGGCCACTTATCCACCGAGTCGATGATTGTCGGCATCATCGAGGAGTTGATAGATCGCCGCTGCCGAACTCGCCTGACGCAGAGCCCGACGGAAGGTGTCCTTGGAAAGATTCTTAAAGAGAATCTCCATGGCTTGAAGATGCTCTTCGGGTCGGCTCTGAGGGCTCAAAAGGAGAAAAACCGAGTAAACAGGCTGCTTATCGAGGGAATTGAAGTCAATGCCCTCGTTACTGACTCCGATGGCAACGGTAATTTCTTGGATGTCGAGATGCTTGACATGCGGCACGGCAACACCTCGTCCAAATCCGGTCGAATGTTTTTGCTCTCGATCAAGCACTCGCTCGATTAAATCTTCCCGAATCGAGGCTGGCGCTGCACCGGATTTGATGAGCACATCGATCAGCTCGGCAATCACTTCGTCGCGGTCGTTTGACTTAAGTGGGGTGATGATTGAATCTGCATGGATAATTTCGGTCAGCTTCATGTTGGTATCCTATTGTCGCTCAAGCCTCTTGTCGCTCAAACATGGGTTCTCGCATATCGAGAATACCAAACCCATTGCATCTTTGGCTGGTCTTCCCATCAATCTTACCGATGTTCAAGTTTGAGTTTCTCTCGATGATCGTTGAGCTGGCGTCCAACTTTACCAATCGCGTCGTCAATCACCAAGTACAGGTCATGTCCATCGGCTTTGGCAAGAAAAGCGGGATGATTCACTACATCAACTGAAATTTCGACTGAAAATTGTTCTTTGGCGCTGTTTTCTTTCCAGAATTTGATGCCAATCTGTTGGATGAGATCGTTGAACTTATCGAGTTTTTTGATCTTGGATTCAGCATGATTACGAATGGGGTCGGTGACTTCGATATTGTGTAGGCCGATGATGTTGGTACGCATTGGGACCTCCTTATGTAAAGATTTGGCACGCCGATTGAATGAATCCGTCCACCCTTGCGTGCGCATCTGGTTCCATTCTAGGGGAAAACCGGACAAATTGCACGCGCACACTACGAAGGATCGTCGGGTTGTGTTCGTGTTATGCGATGTTTGGGCACAAAATCGAGCAAAGCGTGTGTTGCGCCCATACACTGGCAGTCGATGTCTGCACGCATGTTTCGCAACTTGATCCAGTATGGACTGCTCTTTGGCATCCTGATGATCCTGGGAATGTTCCTGCTCTATCCCATTGGGCTCACCGTCCGAGGCGGGTTCGCAGCTGATGTCACCACCGGGCAAGGGTGGACGCTCGATCACCTGCTCTTGGTTTTCAAAGATCCCACCCGCGTCGCCGGGATTGTCAACGCATTCAAAGTCGCGGTCGCGACGACGAGTTTGTGCATCATCATCTCTCTGCCCTTGGCGGTGCTCAGTGCCCGGTTTGATTTCCCGTTCAAGAAAGTACTCAATGCGTCGATCTTGGTGCCTTTGATCTTGCCTCCATTTGTTGGAGCGATTGGGATCCGGGCGCTGCTCGGGCGCGAAGGCTCGCTCAATGCGCTGCTGGGCACGGATTGGGATGTACTCGGACAGGGCAAGTTCTGGGGTGTAGTCGCGGTGATGGCACTGCATCTCTACCCGATCATCTACCTCAACGCGACGGCATCATTGGCCAATCTCGACCCAGCGCTCGATGAGAGTGCGGAGAATCTTGGTGCGGGTGGGTGGAAGCGTTTTTTCAAAATCACGCTACCTCTGATCCGCCCGGGACTCTTTGCGGGCTCGACGATTGTGTTCATCTGGAGTTTCACCGAGCTGGGCACGCCTTTGATGTTTGATTATTACGATGTGACTGCGGTACAGATTTTCTACGGGCTCAAAGATGTCCAGAGCAATGCCGAACCCTATGCCCTGACGATGGTGCTGCTTTTTGCAGCAATTGCATTCTATCTTTTAGGCAAGTTTGTCTTCGGGAAAAAAGGCTATGCGATGTATTCCAAAGCATCGCGCGCGGGTGGGGAGATCAAGCTCGCCGGGCTTTGGGGCTGGTTGGCAGCCTTTGGATTTGGCAGCGTGATCATCATCGCGATTCTACCTCACTTGGGTGTCATGCTCACGAGTATTGCCGAGCCAGGATCGTGGTACGCCAGTGTACTGCCCAAATCCATCACTGGTTCGCACTTCAACGAGGCACTCACCTCGCCCGAATCGTTCAGCTCGATCAAGAACTCGTTGATGCTCTCGCTGATCGCCATGGGATTGAATATGACCTTCGGCGTTCTTGTCGGATACATCATCGTGCGCACCACAATCAAGGGGCGTGGGTTGCTCGATGCGTTGTGTATGTTGCCTCTGGCGGTACCGGGACTGGTGATGGCCTTTGGGTATGTCGCGATGACGCTGCGCTGGCCGTTCGGTTCGGGTGATCCCCTTGAAGGGACGCTGGCGGTCTTTGGGACCAATCCCAACCCATTCCCGCTTTTGGTGATTGCCTATGCAATCCGCAGGCTGCCTTATATCGTGCGATCGACGGTTTCGGGATTGGAGCAGACCTCGGGTGAGCTTGAAGAGGCTGCGGTGAATCTGGGGGCAACGCGCGTCGCTGCGGTGAACAAAGTAATCATCCCGCTGATCATGGCCAATCTGATTGCAGGCGGGCTTTTGGTCTTTAGCTTCTCGATGCTCGAAGTCTCGGATTCGCTGATCCTCGCCCAGCGGAGCGATCATTTCCCGATCACAAAAATGATCTTTGAGTTCACGAACCGTTTGGGTGACGGCATCTACATCGCCAGCGCGATGGGAGTCTGGGGAATGACGCTCTTGACGATCACGCTCTTTGGCGCCTCGTTGATGCTGGGCAAGAAACTCGGGTCGATCTTCCGCGTTTGACTTGAGAGTTTGCCAACTTGGGCACACAATCGGATATGGAAACAGACCACCAAAACGCGATCGAACGGGCAATGCGCCTGCTCAAGGGATACACCAAAGGAACACTGCTCGCGGATTCTACGCCTTATGATCAAGCACGCTACATTGTTGATCCACGAACCGGGTCGTTGGTACTCACAGTCGAAGAAGCAATGCTCGATGCGGAGGATGTTGTTCTGGTGATCCCCGAAGACCGGTTCGATGCACCGATGCGGGTGAGCCTGGAACTGACAACCGCCATCGAAGAGGAGGCTTGTGATCGGTTCTTGGCGTACCACTTACATCAGCCCTGCTCGATCTGGGCCCATGGGAAAATCAACTTCGCCAAATTGCAATCGGGACTCGAATCGGGTGATGTGGTGGGCAATAACGAACTCGAAGTGCCCAATCCACTGGTTGATGCGCTGCCGGGGCTGTGCAAGAAACTCAACGCCGACCGAAAAGCCCTCGGCGAAGTGTGCAAGTTGTTGACGAAAGCCACGGTCGATGAGCCTCTGGCAGTAGGAATTGATCCCGTCGGCATGGATGTGCGCACCAAGTTTGGGGTGCTTCGGGTGGAGTTCCCATCGCCGGTCAATGATGCTCGGCAAGCGGAAAATGTCATCGCAGCCCTTTATGGCGGCGTGTCGTGAATCCCTATCGACCAACCAAGATTCGAGAGGCCCATGCGCACTTGTTCCAACTCGGACGATCCTTGCAGATGGTTGATCTGTGTGATTGCGATTCGCGCGAAGAAATGATCGACATGATGAGTCAACGGGCAACGAGCGTCCAACTCGATGAATGGGTCCTCGCCCACGGTGCCCGACCTGATGGCTGGGACGATCCGACTTGGCCCACGCGCCAAGAGCTCGACCGGGCATGCGATGGACGAGCCGTGGTGGCATGGTGCTTTGATTACCACAAACTTGTTGCCTCCTCATCGGCCCTCGCCTTCGCCAAAATTGATGGGAATATGCAGGTTGATTCTGGGCGCGTCGAACTCAACACCGACGGCGAGCCCACGGGGGTGTTGATCGAACATGCTGCGTTGATGATGTGGAACGCAGTGCCCGAGCCGAAGGAGTCAGAACGGGTCGAACTCGTCCGCGATGCGTGCGTGCATCTTGAGTCGATGGGATTCGTCGAGATGCACGAGCTCAAATCGCAGCCTTGGCTTGGACATCTGCTCAACGATTTATACGCTGCTGGCGAGATTACGCTGCGCTCGGTGTTGTTCCCACTGATAAAAGACCTGCGTGAAACACTGGCGCACTCGACTTCGTGGAATGAACAGGCGGTGCGCATGGGGGGCGGCAAAATCTTTGTCGACGGCACCTTCAACTCACGCACTGCATGGATGCTCGAACCATTCGCTGATGGGCACGAAGGATATCCCCGAGGTACGCTGATGATGAAACCCAAGCAGATTGACGCGATGCTCGAAATCTGCAAGAGCCACGGCCTCCCCATCGCTGCCCATGCGATTGGCGACGGGGCCGTCCGCGCGGTGCTCGATGCAATCGAGCGCACGGACTGTGCGCACAGCGGCTGTCGTATCGAACATGCCGAACTGATTGACGAAACGGATATCCCTCGGTTCAAAGAGCTGGGCGCAATCGCCTCAATCCAACCTTGTCACCTCTTGCCTGACATCGAAGCATTGCGCAAAGCGGTGCCGGATCGACTCGATCGGGTCTTTCCAATCCGCGAGTTGATCGAATCGGGGTTGGATCCTGGCGTGGATCTGATTTTTGGCTCTGATGTACCGATCGTTCGAGCAAATCCGGAAGATTCAATCCAAGCAGCGGTATATCGCCGACGGGTTGGGATGGATGAATCGCAAGCGATCAACTTCAATCAGCGGATCAGTGAAACCCAGGCGTGGGCGTGCTTTGGGATGTGATCTCGCCTGTTTTTTACCTCCCCCGTCCCTGCGGAAGATGCGAATGGAAATCATCAATCAGAATTCCGAACTATTCTTCATCGAGCGGAATCGTCAGCAAGAACTCAGCGCCGTGATTACGTCGTTTGGTGAGGATGAGATTGCCATTCATTTCTCTTGCCAACCCGCGTGAAAGGGCGAGTCCTAACCCAAGACCTGAGCGGGCGTTTGATAAACCGCGCCAGCCGCGCTGAAACTCGCCGAAGATTCGGGCGCCTTCGCCGGGTCGGATACCCGGACCATGGTCGGCGACAAGGAACTCGAGGGTGTTGTCCTTGATGGTGATATCAAGATGGATGCGTGTGTCGGCTTCTTCGATCGGTAGATCATCACCCTCCGCTGGGGCTGCGTATTTGCATGCGTTCTCGACCAAGTTCATCATGATCCGTTCGACCGCGTGGGGATCAGCGGTAACTGTTCGATCTTTGTGGGCTTCGAGGTCCATCGACACGACCAGATCGAGATTGCTTTGTCCGGCTCTTCTCGCCAAGGCTGGGCGGAACCGGGCAATGAGTGCGCCCGGTGAAAGCGTCTGCACACCTGCTGCCTTGTCCTTTGTTGAGCGTTGACGAGTCAGGCGAGCATATTCAAGAACATTTTCGACAATACCCGTCAAGCGTTCGGATTCTCGTTTGAGGATTTGCAGATAATCCGTGCGGACTTCTTCATCAGAGACCATGCCATCAGCGAGCATCTGGGAATAGAGGCGAAATGTAGTCAAAGGGGTACGAAGCTCGTGCGTCACCGCACTGACAAATCGCCCCCGCCGTTCAGAGAGCACGATCGCAGCACGGAGCACAATCCCCACCGCGATGATCGTCGCGATCATAGCAATCCAGGTCACCAAAAGCCCAACGGTTGCCGGCGACCAGTGCCAAGGGATGGCAATCGTGCTTGACGAAGGGATGAACGCGACAGGGATAGTGGCGAGTTGATAGCCTCCGACCATCGACGAGCGCGGGCCGGTAACGGGAACGAGCGATGAGTTGGGCATGACATCATCGACGGCTTCGAGCAAATCGTTGCGCAGCCCATTCCAGTCAAGCCAAACACCTTGGACCACCGATTGTCCATCAACGATCGCTGAGCGAACAAGCACCAGTTGCATTGCTCCAGTATCGTCAGCAATCCACCGGGGTTCGAGTGTGCTGATTTCATCGCTGGATATATCGCCAGAACCTTGGAGCCCGATCGAATCGATGTTCAAAGCATTCAACTCACTCTTGGGCTGTTTCCCTTCGCGATCGCCTGCACCGGCAACTTGTTCACCACTCTTTTTTATCGACTTGATAGACGATTCTTGTTTGGCAGATTGTGAAGCGATATTTGCAACCTTTCGTCGGGCTTCAAAATCTGAATCGGCTTGAATCACAGGTTGATCTTGGGCCGTCTCTATTGATTCGATCATATCTGATTCGGCCATCCTAGGTACTTGAAGAGTCAACGATCGCTCTTGACCAAGCTCTTTGTCGCCTTGCTCTCGCTCGTGATGATCAACATTGACGATGCTTGCAATTTCTGCAACAGGATCTTGATCGTCATCGTAAGCGTACTCAAAGTATTGCTTGGCGTAAGACAAATTTGTATCCGTAACAGAACGGATATTCTCCACGACATCACGATCGCCCCGCATGAGCCATTCGTCGGCCGCCCCTGTAAGAGGCTGATAATCCGTGTACGGGCGTGACGCCTCGATCGCCAAAATCGGTGCCATGCGAGAATCCATCCGCCACAATGCTCTACGAATAGACTCTTGGCGTTGGGCTTCGATGTGCGCAACTGCTTGGCGTTTTTCGAGCGCGATCACCTCGACCGTCACCCACGCAAGGGCCCCCAGCGCAAAGGCGACACTGCTCCAAAAAATCAACCAAGTCATGACACGCCTGGTGCTCACGCATCACCCCCTACGGTATTTTCATCGGGTGATGCGAGCATATAGCCTTTGCCTCGGACTGTTTTGATGACGCTGGGATTCGTTGGGTCATCGTCGAGGGTTTCTCGCAAGCGCGCAATCGTCATGTCCACCGTGCGTGTGTGGGTTCCCCTTGGATCTAAGCCCCAAACCGTTTGCAAGAGTTCATCACGCGACACTGCACGCCCGGCATGAGACGCAAGAAACCCAAGCACATCACACTCGCGTTCGGTGAAGGATTTGCGCACGCCGCCGGGGAGTACAGCTTCTCTACGCTCGAAATCTATCTCCCGTCCCGCAATCGTCACGGTGGTTCGGCTTGTTGGTCTTCCCGGCGATCTGCGCAGCACCGCCTCGACGCGGGCGAGCAATTCGTCGATACTAAATGGTTTGACGATGTAGTCGTCCGCGCCGAGTTTCAAACCCTGTACACGATCGTATTCCTCGCCCCGAGCAGTCAGGAAAATCACAGGCTGGGCTGGTTTGATCTTGCGTAACTTGGTGAGGACTTCCAAGCCGTCCATTTTGGGCATCATGATATCGAGCAGCACCAAGTCGGCATCGGTGGAGAGGATCAGTTCCAACCCGGCAACGCCATCTGGCGCATCGTGGATCGTGTATCCCGAATACGACAACGCGTCGGCCAATCCTCGCCGAATCGCATCATCGTCTTCCACAACAAGAATCACGCCTAAAGACATAGAGCTTCCTTATTCCCGTTCCTCATTCCCAATCGTATCGCACGGTGTAAGTGACCACGATCTCGCCGTCTTCTTCGATCGTGACGGGGATGTGCATCGTCCGAGCGTCGAGCATTTCGTGGTTATGCGATACCTTCGTCACCTTCGCGTTGCTCCAACGATAGAGATGCTCCTGAATTTGCACCTCGACGGCTTGCTCTTTGTGGTTGCGGATTTTGATCTCGAAGGATTCAATAATCCAGTTCTTGCCCCTTGTGAACGCGGTTTGCCTGCGTTCGCCCACGACATCAAACGCGTTTCCGAGCTTGATGGTCACCGTTTCGTTCTTGGGTGTGTGATCGATGGTGTCCTCGCCGATGAACTCGAACGATCCGTCGGCATCGTCGAGTTTGCTTACCCGAATCCGCCCCTTGGGCAACGGAACCCCCAACCCATACTCTTCCTTGTTCTCGAAGGAGAGGAACACCTCGACCTTGGCATTGGAAGTGATGCCGAATCCCTTGTCGTTTTGGATGCCGCCGTAGTTCATATACATCTTCGATCCATCGTAGAGCATTTTTTTCTCGACGGGCACATTCTTGGCTGCGTCGAAGAGTTCGATCTGCTTGGTTGATCGATCGGGGATGGTGGTCTTTCGGCCTAGGGTATAGAGGTGGTACTCGAAGAATGATTTTTGCTCGAAACCGGGGGCAGACTTGGCCATCAAAGCCATATCTGATCTTTCGTACATAAACGGTGATCGTCCGCCTCCCGCTGCCCGGTTCACATCACCAGCAACGAGTTTGAGTGTGGCATCTTCATAGGTGCCTCCGGATTGATTCAGGATCGAGACCCACGCGCCCAGATCGAGAAAGCCGTGGTTGGCATCCTTCCCATCCTTGTACACGAGGTTGTAGTCGGCCCACCAGGTGATGCCTTGGGTTTCGTAGGAGATGCGGGTTTGCTGCCCGCCACCGGTTTGTGATTGGATCATCCAGTTGAGCGTGGGCTTCAAGATCAATCCCTTGGCCATCGACGGAAAGCGCACACCGTCATAGCCTTTTTGGAATTCGATCTCGCCGTTGGGTCGCTCAAGGAGCATCCCCCCCGCCGACACGGACAGAAGTTTGACGCGCTGTCCGCCCCAGATGATTTCTTTGTCGATGTAGCGCTCGAGCATTTTGTCCATGCTCAGCAGATCAAACCGGTAATCCTGTTCGAGCACCGAGGTGCCGGTGGGATCGGTGAGCGACTCGAAGATCACAGTGGTCGGATCGAGCAGGGCCGCGACACCGGTGAAAGTGATGTTGGAGACGCCTTGTTTGATCTCAATATTGCGTTGCTGTTTGATGATCGCATAGCCAGGAATCTGGCGGTATATGTTGTAGCCTTGCAATCCGCCGCCAGGGACTGGACGATAGAGATCAGGCGAGATCGCGCCGGGCTGGGCGGACGAATAAATCGTCAGGGCGGTTTCGTCCGCGATTCCTGCCGAAGCGAAAAACATCGCTGCCGAACAGACCAGTGCAGTGAGGGTATTCATGGTGTGTGCTCCTTGTGTATGTGATGATAGTGGAAATCGACAGCGGGTTCAGTTTTTGGATAACTCTTTCGGCTTATCGGCTTCTGGCTTTGATCCAGCCTTGAACTTGATCCCCACGCGGGCGCCCTGCTCGATCAGTGCTTCGAGCACTTTCTGGCTGAACCCGTCTCGCCCGGCTTTGGGCAGGTGTTCTCTGAGATACGCTGCCCGCTTGGCCGCGAGATCTTTGATGGACTTGCTCAGTTCATCCCGTTTGTCCTTTTGCTGAGCAACCTCGGCCTTCAACTCTTCGATGGTGAGCGATTGGAGTTCCTCTGGAAGCTCGCTTTTTTCGATTTCATCAAGATCAAAGTCGTTATTGAACACATCATCGACGAGTTCTTGTCTGCCAAGCATGTTGCGTCGACCAGAACCGGAAATGTTATACACTGCCCGATCGGCAGCTGCTTCGGGGGAGGCCTTTGATTCGATCCCGCTTGATCGCGCTCGCTTTGCGATCTGGTAGGCGTAAGTATCCGCATCGCCATAGTCGATCATGGTGCGCTGGATTTCCATATCAAGCCGAGCGAGTTGTTCGTCGTAAGGCGTTGTGATGGCGACCACGCCGCCGCTCTGCTCGATTCTGGCGTAGGCTCCGTTGGCGAGTTGTGAAATCTCTTGCCAGAACCACTGGGTGTCAGCAAGATTACCGCACTGAATCGTGTTGATGATGATCCCTTGTTCTTTGGCAAGTTTGCACGACGCCTGGTACTTCACATCATCTTGGTACTCCATCTTGGGCGGCGCATCACCCACCAGATAGATCAGCTTGAGCGCATCTTCCTGCTTGGTCCACTCAAAGCGTTCGACGGCTGTGAACAACGCCTCATTGACCGATTCAGGGGTGTCGCCGCCACCTTGGGCTTTGTAGTTCATCAGATCGACATAGACCGTATCAAGATCCTCGGTCAAAGGTGTGATGGTCGTCACATAGTCATCGCCGCGATCACGATACCCGACCAACCCAAACCGAATGACGGGGGTTTGCTGCGCCTGGGAAATGGCGTTGGCAATTGACCAGATTTTCTGCTTGGCCCCTTCGATTAACCCACCCATCGACCCGGTGGTATCGAGCACGAAGACGACATCAATGGAGGCTTGCTGTTGAACCTGCAAAGGCTGGGCCGATGGATCAACTAGCCTGCATTTCGATCCGGCATGAATGGCTGAGATTGCATATGCAGAACCTGAGAGTGCAAAAATGACGAATGTAGTGCTCAATGACCGTTTCATGCTGTATCTCCTTATTGCCTACCAACAAATCAACGCGACCCTTTGGTACCGTAATAGATACAACCCAACAACGCCCAAAGCTGTCACCGCTTTGTCACACCATCAAACACACATCCAAATGTCACAAGCGTGTCACAGCACACATCGTCGAATCAGTGTTTGGCGACTTCTACGATGAGTTTGTGAGGCAACAATAACGCGATCAACCCGGCAAGAAAAAGTGCAACCGATGTGGCTGTGAACCCGGCGTCGAGTCCCATACCCTCGATCATCGGAATCGAAACCGACTCGGGAAGCGAACCGATCGCATCGAGCACAAACTTAGGTATGTTGGGTTTGTGCGCAAAACCTTTGTGCACCAGTTCAGCCAAAATTGGCCCGACAAAGGCGAGCATCCATGCCCCGCCGAGCATCAATCCACTGGCTAGACTCGTCCGGTGGGGGAGCAGCCTTTGTGCAAGCGTGATACTCACCGGGATCACCGCGCCAAACCCCACGCCGGTCAAAATTGTGGCGACAATCGCGAAAGGCACCTCGATGCCTTCGACCACCAAGCCTGCGCGCGGGATCATGAACAACGCAACCGATCCGAGCATCGGCAGCACCACAAACACCAACTTCTCGAACCGTGCCGCGAGTAGGAACCCGAGCAAGATACCCGCGCCGCCCATCCCGACCTGCATCGACGCTTGCAAAATCCCGTTGATTTGCGAAGCCTCGATGCCCAATTCGGTGTTCGTCATGGCGACACTCTGCCTGGTGTGCACCACCTGCTCGGCCCATTCCACCAACAGATAAATCAACGCCATGTTCACGCTGAATCGGATCATGTTGGCGACATACAACACTCCAACGGCAAACCATCGGCTCTTGCCCTCGGCAGCATCTCAAGACACTCGGCGATCGCCCGCATCGACATGGCGATGACCAATTTTATGAACCGGCAACGCCAATACGGTCGCAAAGGCCAGCCCGACCGGAATGAACCACCGCAGCGCCAACACCCCGGCGACCGTATCGGGCTGTCCGTCAATCGTCGGCGTCATCATCGCGACAAACTTTGGTGTAAAAATATTACCCACAATCCCGCCCGTCATCCCGGCGAGAAAAAACAAAGCAATCAACATCGACCGCTTCGATCCACCCAGATGCCCGACAATTGCCGCTGCGGGCGGATGGAACGCGCCGATACCGATGGCTCCGAGACTGTACAAAATTACCAACTCGGTAAAATTGCGCGCCATCCCCAAGTTTCCAATACACACCACCGCGAGCACAAAGCCCAGCGTTCCCAATGCTCGCGTATCAAGCTTATCGCTGAGCCACGCGACAATCGGCTGAATCGCACCCGAGCAGAACGAACCCAGTGCCAACAGCAACGCCTTCTGCTCGGTGCGCAGATCAAGCATTACCGCCAACAAAGGCAGCAACGCGACGCCAACGAATGAAAACACATCAACAACAAAGTGCGTCCCGATCGTCACCGCAGCGCGAAAACCAGACTTTGATTCTGCTTTGTCAAGCACTGGATCAATATGCATCAGCATAGTTTCTAGGCCCGCCAATCCAGAGAAACACCATTGACCTGAGAATCAATCAATCCTTGCGGGTCGCCCGTCCTTGCGGGATCACTCGCTGCTTGCCACCCCTGACCATGAGAGTCACGGCGAATGAGTTGCACATGGCCAATCACTGGCGCGTTGCACGATCCGCGATCGTGTGCTTGTCGCCTCGCAACGGGTTACCCAGCACATTGAGAATGGAAATACTGTACCCTCGCTCAAATCGCGTTCACCGGAGAGTCATTGGTGATGGATCCTGGGTATCGCCACCGCCTGCAACGATCATCCATTTTTGAAATTCACAGATCAAGCATACACGATCAATGATCGACATGATCGAGACGATGGCGACGCACAATCCAAAATCGTAGATCATCATACTTTGGTCCGCCTTTGATCGGTCCGCGAAACAACGCTCGGCAGAAGGCACTGATGCCGTGCCAGACCCGCATCGCACCGTGCCCTCCGTCGCGTTGATCATGACGGACGAGTCGGTACCCAAAGAGATGAAACACCTGCCGCTTGAGCACCGCTGCCAAATCGGCATCGACAAAGAGCGAACCGTCATCCATCGCATAAACCCCGGGCATACGAGCGATGAGCCAATGGATCCATTCCTGCCTGCGCACCCGGGCCGAGAATTCGATCCATCCTTCGCCAATGTGACGAACAATGAAAAATCCGTCGTCACCGATGCGCTTTCTCGCCTGCATATTGGGCAAGAACACTCGCCCACGCACCGGCGAAGTGATCGGCTGACCATCCTCGATGGCAATCGGGGTCACGGCCTGCTTGATGCGCATCCCCGCTTCAATCCCCGGGCAGATGGCAAAGTCTTCGTGTTCAATCGGCTTACGGTACCGGATATCGAAAACCTTGTAAGCCTGATCCCCCACTGCTTCTCGTAAAATATCGCCGGGGCGACGATCGTGAGGTAGTGCATCGACCCGCAAAATCCCCGCAGCATGAAGCCCTGCCCAAATGGCTGCTTCATGAACAACAATCGACTGGGGATCGAAATGCTGCCCGCCTTCGATCACCACCGCGATCGAACCGAGCTCGTTGGTCACCCGGTCGATAAGCAGCCCATCGAGTTCCTCTTCAAAACCCAAATACAAAGGCATCGGCATCTGACGCGCAAAGAGCCTCGCCGGGAGCGAATCTTCGAATACCACTACCGGTGGCGCGTCCGAACTCGTCGTGTGCAGGTCCATTACGATCATCCGGTCGCCATGCGTCCGCTGATCGCGAAGAGCAGCCAAAATCGCTTGCATCTGCCCGTGCTCAACACTTGTGCTTGCAGGCTTGGCGATTTGTTCGTCGGTGAACATTCGGTTGAGATCGAAGTCGATGTACCGCGCCTCTTTATCGTCGAGATTCAACGCTGGCAGATTCCCCGCCAACACCACCAAACGCCCATCAAATCCGGCGGGCTCTTGAGCGCGAAGTGTATCGAGCACGCGCATCGCAGCAATCAATCCTGCAGGCTCGTTGCCATGCACCCCGCCAATAACCACGAGTGTGGTTCCGTCAGGATCCTCGGACTCAAACCGCCCCAACTCACGCTTTGGCCAGCGCGCCGGTGTTGACTCTGGACCAGAATCAATCCCAGAATCAACTTTGGTGTGCCCTCTCTGTTCTGTTTGGTTTTGACCTGTGGACATCACCGATGGGCCGTCCTTGCTTGCAAAAATACCCGCACCTACCCGCGCAGAATTATAGATATCCATCGGCGAAAAACCTGTCAATCCTGATCTGATTTGTCCCGCAACTGATCTTCAAGGAGCTGCCCAGCGATGCGCATATAATCATGCTCGGTGACAATTCCCACCAGCTTGCCATCGACAACCACAGGCAGACATGATGCCCCATGCGCCTTCATCAGTTCGATTGCTTCAAGGGTAAGTGTCTCAGGAGAAACAGTGATCGGATCGCGCTCCATGACATCAGCAACAGCGACCGACCCCTTGGACCGCATCTTGGGATCAGAGACGAAACGCAGGATCGCACGATAGCTGAGCAAGCCAACAAGGTTATGCTTTTCATCCTCGACGGGGATATGACGCACCTTTTCCCAGTTCATGATCGAGGCGGCCAGGTCAATGAGCTCATCAGCCTGCACTGTGAAGAGGTCGGTATTCATGTATTGCCCGACCCGTTCATAGTGCTGTTTCCAATCTCCCCCCTCGCTCAGCTCAGCCATTGGCCATTGATGCACCGGCTCATCGGTCTCCTGGCGCTGGATCGTCGCCGCCGTCAGTGCTCCGAGTCGCTCGGCGCGGGTGCCGATTCCATGAATCTTGGCAGCAGAATCGAGCATCCATCGCGCCCCGTTCTTGCCCGAGGCGACCCGCGCTTCGATGATGTCCAAGTAGTGCTCGATATCGCCCTGGTCAATCGCGCACGATTTGAGCCCCGCCCGCGCCAGCGGAATGAGTTCTTCGAGCAGCAAATCGCGTGCTGAGATTATCGAATCATCGAGCCAATGCATCTTAAAGTTGAGCCCATACCGGGCCGAAGCGACAAAGTTCGCCTGCGCATGCTCGAAAGGAATCCGATCAGCCAAATCTGGATACACCTTGGGAACCTGAGTCATTAACCCGAACCAGAGCGCAGCATTGGCAATCTCATCGACCACACTTGGACCAGCAGGCAGCACACGATTCTCGATCCGCAGGTGGGGCCTGCCATTGGTGATGCCATAGCACGGGCGGTTCCATCGGTACATAGTCGAATTGTGCGTCGCCAACCCATAGAGCTTGGGTACCTGCCCCTCTTCGACAAGTGCAATTGAATCCTCTTGCTTTTCAGGCCCAAACAACGCACGAAACCGCGTGATATCCTCTTGATAAATCTCCAGCACCGAGGACTTGACCCATTTCTCCCCAAAGCGCACCCGTTTGAGCACATCGCGCTGTGAGGGAATCTCACAGCCTGAGGTGTCGATGGTCTGCTCGAAAATGGCAATGCGTGTTTCGTGCCAAAGCCGCTTGCCAAAGAGCACCGCCGAGTTGGCCCCGGCTGCTAATGTCGGAGCCGCGATGAGCTGGGCACCGTTGTAACACAGGGCAAACTCATCAGGAGCCACCTGATAATGAAGTTGAAACGAGGTATTAAGCGCCTCGACCATCACATTATCGTGTGTGAATTTGAGCTCATCGATCCCTTTGATCCGGATATCGAACCGCCCGCCTTGGGCTTTGGTGATCTGCTCATTGAGCGCAAAGTAGCGCGGGCGAGGCGTAATGAACTCCATCGACAAGTGCTCTTGCAGAATCGTCGGGAGCATTCCGATCAGAATCGGCCTTGCCCCGTGCCGGGCAGCTGCCTGCTTCACCCGCCCCATCAGCGCATCGAGCTCACGGTGCACCTCCCCGAGCACCGAACCCGTCAGTTCCATCGGCGAGAGGTTCAACTCGATATTAAAACGGCCGATCTCTGTCGTCGCCAAAGGCTCAGCAAGTGTGTCGAGCACCTCCGGACCCACAGGGGCAGGCTCAGAGGCATCGTCGACCAAGGCAAGTTCCTGCTCAGCCCCGATCCGACGAATGCCCGTCTCAAACATACCTTTTTTGATCATCAGCTCGAGCGCATGGAGATCATTGAGCACATGCCCGATTGTCGCCCGGTGTTGATCTCCGCCTTGGGTTGTTTCGATATCCTGCACACCCATCCGAACATTCTCCGCACATCCCCTTTGCATGCTCCTCGCAAACAGCGGGCCCACCCGCGCAGTCCCAGCAGGATCGGCAGGTCCTCTTGGCGATGATAACACAAGCAGACAATCCGATCCGTTTCAATCCCATGAAATCATGCAACTCTCTTGATGTGCAAGCCGTATCCAAGGCGTGTCGGGTATCGTTGCCCGGACTACGACAAGTTCGAGAGGTTCTTCGTATGGGTTGTTCGAGGACCACATGGAGGCCCGCATGTCTGCTGCAGACCTCATGTTCAGCATTTGGGGCCATTGCGTGCCTATCACATGCCCAGTCTCGCTGATCTTCTCGATTGAATCCATATGCTGACCAATCCATTTCTAATCCATGCCGATCCGGAGTCCTCCCGATGCCCATCCCATCTCGCCTGACCATATGCTGTATTGTCCCGACGCTCGCCCTGCTGAGCACCACGACCAGCTCGGCCCAACCCATCGAGCTTCCCCCAATCCCCCGCATTGATCTGCTCACCCATACGCCCGATCCAATCTACCAAAACCAAACAGTCATCCGCGTGCGCACCACCTCCCAGGCCCAGCTCGATGCAATGCTCGGGCTTGTCGAGTCTGTCTGGTCCGAGCACATCGGCGTAGGCATGCTTGATGTTCAGATCAAACGGTCCAACCTCCCTGCCATCACCAAACTCGCCATCCCCTACAAGATCCTCATTGATGATCTCCAAGCGAGCACCGATGAAACATGGAACCAGATCAAACACCAAGAGCGACTCGACCGCCAGCGAATCGACCAAGACCAACGCGGCACATCGGTTCACGACGATGCTTGGTTTGCCAACTATAAGCAGTTCGCTGACATCATCGCCTATTTCAACAACATCGCTACCCTTCGACCCGACTTGGCATCCATGGCCGACATCGGTGACTCGATCGAAGGCAACGACATCTATGCCATCACCATCACCGCCCCCGATCAACCCGGCAACCTCGCTACCGACCGCCCCGTCGTCCTCTGGCACGGAACCACCCACGCCCGCGAATGGATCTCGCCGATGACGGTCTCCTACCTCGCTTCCAAATTTGTCGATTCCTACGACACCGATCCACGCGTCAAAGACATCCTCGACTCTTCACGCCTGGTCATCATCCCCGTCACCAACCCCGATGGATACCTCTATACATGGACGGGCAACCGGTTCTGGCGCAAAAACAGGCGCGTCAACGGATTCGATACCTTCGGGGTCGATATCAACCGAAACTGGGAATATGAATGGGGAGGCGAAGGATCCTCAGCAAGCCCTGCCAGCCCGGTCTACCGAGGGACCGGACCATTCTCCGAACCCGAAACCGCTGCCCTGCGTGATCTCTCCTTGAGCTTCGGCGATCAACTCGTCGCCCACATCGACTACCATACCTACTCCCAACTCATCCTTTGGCCGTTCGGATACGCCGCTGGAGTCGTCACCCCCGAACCCGACCGGACCTTCTTCGACACCCTCGCGATTGATCTCTCTGAAGAGATTTTCGCCTTCTCGGGTGTGTTCTACGACCCCATGCAATCCGTTGATCTCTACCCCGCAGCGGGCAATTCCTCCGACTGGTATTATGGTGAGCTTGGCGCCAAAAGCCTCACCTACGAACTCCGACCACTCGATCGGTTCGATCCTCCCCCCTCCATCATCCTCCCCACCGCACAGGAAAACTACGAAGCTGCCAAGCTCTTCGTTGAACGAACCACCGCGCTCTTTGCATTTGAGCATACACCGACCGAGTTTGTCCAAGCCGACATTTCGACCCCAGTGCTGCTCTGGGTTGCTGATGGGATCGCCTCGCTCGATCCTACTTCCCCAACACTCTTTGCCCGTCTAGGAGCCACCGACCCATTCACCCCCATCCCCATGACGCCCATCGGCAATGGAGATTTCCAGGCCAATCTTCCCGCAGCCCCATGCGACACCCCAATCCACTATTACTTCCAAGTCTCCACCACCGAGGGCACACTCATCACCTTCCCTGCCGACGCCGAGTTCTCGCCTCTGATGACCTTGGCCCAAGAGTTCACCGTCGCCTTTGATGACGACATGGAAACGCCCAACGGGTGGACCGTCGGCTCGCCTACCGACACCGCAACCACAGGCATCTGGAACCGCATGGACCCCCAAGGTACTGAGGCCCAACCTGAAGACGACCACACCATCGCAGGCACCCAATGTTGGATTACTGATGGGATCGCAGGAGCAACCCTCGGCGAACGGGACATCGACGGCGGCAGCACCACACTGACCTCCCCGATGCTCGACGCCATCATCTTCGGCGAAGATGCCCAGCTCGTCTATTGGCGCTGGTATTCCAACAATACCGGGGCCTCACCCAACGAAGATTCCATGCTCGTCGAAATCTCCAACGATAATGGCAACTCATGGACCACCCTCGAAACCGTCACCGAGAACGCTGGCGCATGGGTCGAAAAAAGATTTCGCGTCGCCGATTTCATCTGGCCGACTGACCAGATGCGCCTCCGCTTCATCGCTTCCGATTTCTTCAATGGCTCAATCGTCGAAGCCGGGATCGATGATCTGCGGATCGAATCCATCCGATGCACGACCAACTCGCCGGATATCAACGGCGATGGCACACTCAATTTTTTCGATATCTCCGCATTCCTCGAAGCATTCAACGACTTCGACCCCATCGCCGATTTCAACAACGATGGGCAATGGAACTTCTTCGACATCTCCGCCTTCCTCAAGGCCTTTGCCAAAGGATAAACAAAAACACACACATTGCATCTAATAGTCCCGCCCAAACACCCCATCACGGGTGTTGTGAAGAAAAGCATGCGGATGAGCGGCCGATGGTGCCCAGTTCGTCACGCCCGGATTCGCCTCGGCAGGAATCCGGCTCTCAACATGCTGATCGGCAAAGAGAATCGGTGTTTTCTCAAGCAGGTTCTGGTATCTATCCCGTTCAAGCGGCCGTCGAATATACGGCATCTCCACATCCCACATCAATGCCTTGCCCGACGGGTATCGCACCATTGATTGCCGAACACTCCGTTCGAGTTGAGGCCATTCCGTACTCGGAAAATCCGTCTCACTCCATATCTTGGGCTGACCGAGGAATGAAGCAGAGTATTGGAATGATGAAAAAACAGTTGTGAGAACCGTGCCTTCATTCGCATGGCGTTCTGACCTGCCCCCCAAATCCTAGTCCATTCTTTATGCGAGTATCCTCGTAGAATGGGCGTATTTGGAAGGCAGGAAGACATGGCCAGAAAACGGCATTCAGCAGAACAGATCATCAACAAACTGAGA